>ERZ1673695.1588-NODE-1588-length-22168-cov-5.761272_pt1 | contig 22168 bp, 17 predicted proteins | sample MGYA00580225_ERZ1673695 | MGnify/ENA primary metagenome ERZ1673695 (study PRJEB41218, sample SAMN15661739) | gut metagenome | host: Homo sapiens | place: Canada: London | collected 2015-08-20/2019-03-30 | study: EMG produced TPA metagenomics assembly of... | reverse complement strand
GGTCGCCACCACGACCGCCGCGGTCGTTACCACGGTTACCGCCGAAGCCACCACGGTTGCCGCCGCGATCGCCATAGCCACCACGGTTGCCGCCAAAGCCGCCGCGACCGCCACGGTCGCCGCCACGGTCACCAAAGCCGCCACGGCCGCCGCGATCGCCACCGCGACCGCCACGGTCACCGCCACGGCCACCGCGATCGCCAAAGCCGCCACGGCCGCCGCGATCGCCACCGCGGCCGCCACGGTCGTCACGGCCGCCGCGAGGACCGCGGTCCTCGTCCAGGCCCATGGCGACGAGCGGAGCGATAACCTTATCGAGAGCGGCCATCAGCTCGGTGGCCTCCTCATAAGAAAGCTCGGGCAGGAGCTTCTCCTTCTTGTTGGCAAGCTCGACCAGGCCCTCAGCGGCATCCTTGGCGGCGAAGACAACAATCTTGCGCATATCGCCCTCGGCGTCGTCGATGCGGCCGACCAGATCGGCAGCCTCGGCCTCGGCCATCAGGCCATCGAGCTCACGAAGGCGCATGCCCAGCAGGTCGGACATTTCCTTCTGCTCCATCTTGGGCTTGAGGTCAAGGAGCTTGATGGCGCGCTCGATGTTCGCCATGCGCTCGGCCTTGGCCTCCTCCTCCTTGGAAATAGCAAAGCGACGGCTACGCAGCAGACGGGCGGCCTTCTGCATCTTGTCCATCAGCTCTTCGTCATCGTAATCAACGGCGGCCTCGACAACCTCGGCCTCCTCCTCGGCGGAAACCTCGTCAGCAACCTCAACCTCGGCAGCTTCGGTTTCCACGGTCTCGACTGCCTCGACCTCGGCAGCCACGGTCTCGTTCTCGGTCTCGTTCATGATCTCTTCGTTCTCGGACATGAGACTCCTTCTTGGCCCTCTCGGGCATCATCGCCCCATTCGCGGGGCCCGTCGCGCACTCTTTGCGCTTTAAACATTCATGCCTCTCGGCAAAACGTCCATTAGTTTATGGTGTCGCCATCCAATCTAGCTGCAGAATCTATGTGCACACATTAATGCGACATGTGCGACTCGCGACGAGCGTACACCAGCGACGTCGCGAACCCGACCACGGCAATTACAGCCGCCACACGCACGGCAGCTGCAAATCCAATCGCCTGGGCAACGTCGGACGCAGCGCCAGCGGCGCCGGCGGTCGCGGCAGAACTCGAGAGCAGGCCGATAAACAGCGACGGGCCAAACGATGCGGCAATCATGTTCCACGTGTTAAGCAATGCCGTTCCGTGAGGATGCTCAGCGGCAGGCAGCGTCTCCAAGCCGGCCGTCTGCGAGGGACTCAGCACCAGGCCGACTCCGGCATACACCACAACGGTCAGCGCCACGACAACGCCGATGTTCATGCTTGCCGCCGTCATCGAGATTGCAATCTGTCCCACGGCAATCAGGGCAAAGCCGACCGGCAGCAGCGGCCATGCGCCACGGGCGTCCATCACGCGTCCGCCCACAATCGAGGTCACGGCGTTGCAGGCAATCGCCGGCAAAATGAGCAGGCCCGCAACAAGTGCGGTCATGCCGTATGCGCCCTCAAAATAGAGCGGCAACAAAACGCTCATCGAGAACGTCGTCATCATCGACACCACCACAAGCAGGCACGCAGGCCAAAAGCGACCGCTCGCCATGGGACGCACGTTAAGCACCGGATGCTCGAGCTTGAGCTGGCGGGCCGCAAATAGGCCGAGCAGCACAATGGCGGCGAAGAACGTCACGATACCGGCAATCAGATTGGTCGAGAACTCGCCTACGGAATACACAAAAGCCGTAATACCGGCGGCGAGCAAAACTACCGACAGAATATCGAGCGTGGTATTCGAGCGCTCTCCGACATTCTGAACAAGCTTTACGCCCGCCGCAGCGACCAAAATGCCGCCCACCAGCGGCACTACGAACACCGCCCTCCAGCCAAACAACGTGCACATAAGACCGCTAATCACGGGTCCAAACGCCGGCCCTAGCGTAATGCAGGCACCACCCAGACTCAGATACAGACCGAGCTTCTCGCGCGGAGCGCAAGACAGCACCACGTTCATCATGAGCGGGAACAAGATGCCCGATCCCGCAGCCTGCAAAATACGGCTTGGCAGCAAAACGCTAAATGACGGAGCGAACAGGCACAGGACTTCGCCGGCGACCATGCATCCGCATGCGAAAAACAGCAGCTTGCGCGTCGAGAAACGGCCGGACAGGAAGGCCATGATGGCCGTAAAGATCGACGTCACGATCATGTAGCCCGAAACGAGCCACTGCGCCGTGGTGGCACTCACCGAAAAGGCCGCCATAATGTCGTGCAACGCCACGTTAATGATGTTCTCGTTAAACGCGGCAATAAAGGCTGCAATATACATTACGACGAGAATCGCCGCAGTGGCCGATGGCGCTACTTGAACTTGTTGCTGAGATTTGCTCCCCATGCATTTCCTTCCTCTTGGAACGACAGTCGCATCGCCCCAGAGGAACAGTCCAGGGCGAAAAATGAGCCCTAGACATACGCCAGACGCCGTACACGACGAATCTGGCAACATGGTCCAACGTCGAAAGATTGTAACGCGGACGCACAGCTTTCCTTCCGCGCTATTATTAAAAGTCCACGAAAGCATAAGACATGAGGAGCCCGCCATGATTAAGCCCATCATGAAATCCGAGTTCTTTTTGCGTCTGCCTTCCGAAGACGCGGGACCCGACGATGCCGCAACCGGGCAGGATCTCCTGGATACACTCCACGAGCATGAGCGCGAGTGCGTGGGCCTCGCCGCCAACATGATCGGCGTGCGCAAACGCATCATCTGCGTAAAGGACGGCAACAGGACACTCCTGATGTACAACCCTCAGATTCTTGAGCAGGTCAATGCCTATCAGACGAGCGAAGGATGCCTCTCGCTGATCGGCGAGCGTCCCTGTACCCGCTATCGCCGCATTAAGGTGGAGTATTTGGACGAGAACTTCGTCCACCGCATCAAAAACTTCTCGGGCTACACCGCCGAGATCATCCAGCACGAAATCGACCACTGCAACGGCGTCGTGGTTTAGGCCACCCGCCAAAATGAGGGTACCGGAGGCCTCCCTATGGATATCAGCCGCTTTGGCGAATTCGCCATCTTAGCGCAGTCACGCACGTTTCTTGATGCGGCGGAACTGCTTTTCATGTCGCAATCAACCCTCTCCAAGCACATCATGGCAATGGAGCACGAACTCGGCTGCAAGCTCATCGATCGAAGCCAGCGCCACGTAACACTCACCGCGCAAGGCGAAGCGCTCCTCCCCTATGCGCAAAAAATTGCGACGCTTCAGCATCGCTATCTTGCCGCCATTCAAATAGGTGCAGGTGAGCCGCTCGAGCACCTCACCGTAGGTTCTATCCCCATTATGGCCCCTTATGGGATTACGGACGCCGTCATCGATTTTCAGCAGGCGAACCCCTCATATTCTGTCGAGCTCATCGAAGGCGAGGGCGACACACTCAAGCGCATGCTCCTGCACGAGGACATTGACCTGGCCTTCATCCGTGACAGCGGCGCCATCGAGCCGGAGTTCAAAAAGATTCCCTTTACGACCGACCGGCTCGTGGCCGTCCTTCCGCTCGACCATCCACTCGCCGAACGTGACACCGTCGAGATAGACGACCTTATCGACGAGAATTTCCTCATGCTTCCCCAAGGCTCGTTCGTAAGCGAGCTCGTCCTTTCCCTTTGTCGCGAAGCTGGATTTGGCCCACGTGTTACGTTCACCGGCAAACGAGCCGAGAACATCATCTCTCTTGTCGCACGCGGCGCCGGTGTCTCATTCCTCATGCGCAAGCCGGCGGAATCGCTTACCAGCGGAAAGGTAGCCTTGGTGCCGCTTGAGCCCGCGACGACCTCCGAGGTCAGGCTCTACCTCAAGCGGAACGCCGCGCACTCGCAGGCGGTCGTCTCGTTCATCGGCTTCCTCCCCTACCGTCAGCTCCTGCAGGGCGACCGTACATCTTCCACCGCGGCACGACCGTCATAATCCCCGCTGCTCCACAACCGCAGACCTGTGTCCGCAAACACGCTGACAACGGCACATAATACAAATATGCCTCGGGCGGCACGTCGCCGTCCGAGGCATATTTAGTTAAAGTGCGCAGAAAGACTAGTCCACCGAGATGTTGAGTGCCTTACCGCCCTCGTCCTTCTTGGTACCGATCACCATAGCGGCGACAAGAGCCAGAACGAAAGCGACCACACCGGAGATGACAAGGCCGATAAAGCCCGTGTCGATGCCGGCAGGGTTAATAAAGCTCGGGAAACCGAGCGGGCCGGAGGCGCCGAAGGCATAGAGCTTGGCACCCATGAGGCCGGCAATGGCGCCGCCTACACCAGCGGAAATAAAGGTTGCCCACATAAGGCGCTTACGCGGCAGCAAGATGGCGTAAAGCGCAGGCTCGTTGACACCGAAAATCGAAGAGACAAGGGCGGGAATGTTGACGGCAGCATTTTCCTCGGAGTCCTTGGTTCGGATGATCATGCCAAGCACAGCGCCGGCGATGGCACAACCGCCTGCATACACGAGCGGGTTAATGAGGTCATAGCCGTAGGTTGCGACATCGAGGAACCACAGCGGGATGATACCCCAGTGCAGGCCGAACATGACGAGCAGGCTCCAGAACGTGCCGATGACGAAGCCGGCGATGGCGGGTTGGAAGTTGATGAGCATCAGAATGATCTGGGCAACGATGTTGGAGAGGACCGTCATGACCGGACCGACCACAAGCAGGCCAAGGATGCCGCAAATGAGGAGCGTCAGGATGTTGGAGAAGAACGAGCTCACAAGCGCGGGCAGCGCGTTAGAAAGGGCCTTGTGTACCTTGGAGGCAATCCAGACGATAAAGATCGCAGGCAGAATCGTCGATGAGTAATTCTGCATGATCAGCGGGATGCCAAAAATATCACCGTAGACATTGGACTCGAAGACCGTGCCGGCGCCGAGCGTGTAGAGCGGATCTCCGCCCATAAGGCCAACGAGCGTCGGGTAGACGAGGATACCACCGAGCGCCATTCCCATAACGGGCTTAAGTCCGAACTTCTTGGCCGACGTCCAGCCAATGATTAGCGGAAAGTAATAGAAGACCGAATCTCCGATTGCCGAGAGCGTCACATAGGTATTGCTGTCCTTGGCAAGCCAACCGGCAACCGTGCAGAGCGCGAGCATCGACTTGATAAAGCCACCGGCCATAAGCACGCCAAGAACCGGCTGCAGAATCTCGGAAATGATGGCGAGCAGGCGCGAGAACGGATCGCCCTTCTTGACATTGTCGCCCTCATCGATATCGAGCGCGGGCTTGGTGTCGAACCCGCCAATCTGAACAAGGTCGTTGTAGACAGCCTCGACAGTGGCACCAATCACGACCTGATACTGTCCGCCAGCCTGGATGACGTCAACGACGCCCTTCGTCGCCTTAAGTTCATTGGTCTGGGCAAGTGATTCATCCTTGAGGTGGAAGCGGAGACGCGTAATGCAGTGGCTCACGTCTAACACATTGTCTCGACCACCGGCCTTTGTGATGATTTCATCGCAAAGCTTCTGGTATTTCATGGAATTCTCCTTTTTCTGAGCGGGGTATAGCATCGATTTCAGGCCTCCGTAGTCGACGTGGGAGGGCAAGGAACCCGCTTCCCCCTTTGTAATCCGCGGACGCACGTACGCCCGGGATGGGAAACGGCAGAGAAGATGGAAGATGCCGATCACATGGCAGGGAGCCTCATTGGCCCATGTCACGCAATCAGGTCTACAGACGCGAATCTGCTGCGCCGAGAAGTCTCGTCGTCTGGCAGAACTTGTCACACAGACGTTCCGGTTCGCCCTGGGGAATCTGAGTACGCTCGGTCTCAAAGGAGAGGCCGTACTCGCGTGCCGGAAGGAAATACTCGAAATAGCCGTTGGTGTAACCGCAAACTATTCCCTCGACCGGGCATTCGCGCTTCATGCGAATACCCAGGTCGCTGCCGAGCTCACTCGGGAACACAAAGAGATGCAGGCCGCCCAAACTGATGACGGCACACTTAAGCGTGAGCGAAAAGTCGTCATGGGCAACGGTGTGATAGAACGTCTGAGGCTCGATGCGGTCGAGAACGACCTCGCGATCGAGCTTGATCTGGGAAATCGCCTCGGCAAGACCGGTCGAAACGCGCTCGACCTCGGGAATGCCGCGTCCCTGGCGAAAATTGCGGTCGCTACAGTCGCCAGCAGCACCGACGACCATGGCCGGATAGTAACCAAGACTCTGAGCGAGCTTTTTGCCGGTAAGACCGGCGAGTTCGCTCGTGAGCTCCGTGCAGTCGGGTCCGACGCAAGCGGAATGCACCGCCCAGTTCACAAAGCCCGCAAATGGCTTGCCTTCGGTATCGAAGAACGATACGACAATGACCTCATTGTCGGCGAGTTCACCTGGGATGATGCGGTTGTCGTAGAAACCGGTGATGACCTGCTTGCCCAAGCGACAAATCGCGGGCTGTGCGTTGGCGCGGCACTCCTCAAAGCATTGGCAAATGGTATCGAGGAACCAGCGGTAGTAGTTCTCGTCGAATTTTCCCGTCCACCAGCTGCGGTGGTAAGCGACGATTGAAGTATGGTCGTGCGTCGCCGAGAGCAAAACGCAGTCACGGTCGATTCCATAGCGCTCGGCGAGCATTGTCTTGACTTCCTCGGCCATGCTTTCCTCGAACTCGAGGACATCGGCATTAAAGAGAAACACTTCACGTTCGCCTTGCTGGAAGAGGATGGCGTTGGCGAAGACGTCATCATGGACGCCCGTCGCAGGTTCAAGACGGTTGGGAAGATTGCGGTAGCCAATCAGGTAGATGTCGCCCTGTGGGGTAATTTTGCGGCGCGCGTGTCCAATGTTCATGCACGTTCTCCTTCTGTGTCACGCCGCATTCAAGGCGGCAATGATGATTTCGACGAGGCGCTCATGGGATCCGGCGGCAAAACCGGAGTTCATAGCCTCATAGGTGATTTTTTCGTACGCGTCGGGAGCCGGTAGGTACTTCTGTCCGCCGTTGACGAGCGTGGCAAAGAACACAGAGCCGGACCGGGCGGCGCGCACAGTGGCGCCGAATGCACTCGAGACCTCGGGTTGTACGCCGACAAGCTCGACGTTTCCCAGCCGGAGCAGATAGACCCTCGTGCGCTGCTCGCCAGCGGCATGAAACTCATACGTTCGGTGCGGAGCCAAAGAGTGAAAATCGGCGCGTGTCTGAGCGGGCAGGAGAACGTCGACCGTGCGGGCATCGATGCCGGTAGCGTCATCCTCACGCGCCATGCGAGCGGCTTCGATCAAAGCATTGCCCAAGGCCTGCCCCTGCTGGTGCAGCATGCGGTATCCGTCCTCATGGGCATCGACCGTCTGCTTAACGCCGGCCGCATCGAACATGACGTTCATGGCGCGCTCCGCCGGACCTTGGTCGCCCGCGGCGCCTGGCAGCAACAGGGCAACGCCGCCCAGCTCGCGCTCGAGTGACATGGCGGCAAAACCAAAGAGGTCTCCGCTCGCCATGCGCCTCCCCTCGGAGTCGCGCGACCCGTCGAGCACGGAGGACTGAACGTCCGCCGTCGCGAGCACGGCAACATACTCGCCCCCGGCATCCCTTATGGCGAGTACGGGCATCGTGTGGTCGGCAAACCCCCTGGGATTCGAGCCCAACCACCAGCCGGCAGGCGTCTCAATGTCGCGATTAACGTTCACGGGGCATTCGCCCTCCACAGTGGCGAGCGTGGCAGAGTGAATGCCCGCAACAGCGCGCTCGACAGCCGTGCGGGCGGCAGCGACGAGCGCTGCGCGATAGCGCTCGTTGCAATTGCGGGTAGCATCGTCGGCAAGATGCCCGGAAGTGCGGACGTGAGGCATGGAAAACGTGTGGGTAGGAACCACCCAAGAATAAGCACCGCTGCAATTGGCGGCATCCTCAACAACCTCACGCAGATCGGCGAGTAGAGCCGGAGCGATCGAGGTGACCTCAAGCGAAAGGACGCAGGCGCGTCGCCCCGTCCCCTCGATGATAAGGGCACGGGCGAAGACCTCATGACGGAGTTCGTCGAAACCGTCGAACGGCAACACGTCCCCAAGATCGATGGCCACACGAGCGGCCCCAGCCCTCATCTCTCCTTCGCCCATGGCAGATACTCCCCTCTGATTGCCGCTCACTCGACACCGTACAGTTGCTGCGCCGTACCGCCAAGCACAAGGTCGCTGTCTGTATCGCTCAGATTTGCAGCGCGAACGCAGGCGACACCCTCGGTGAGCCACTCGCGTTTGACGGGATAGCTCGTGCCAAAAACAATATGGTCTGCACCCAGCACGTCAACCGCGCAGGCGAGGAGTGTCTTGCCCCAAGGCTGGGCATGGGACATGTCGAAATAGATGTTGTTCTCGAGGTGCCTGGAAACGGTCTCGGTATCGACCTGAAAACGGCCAGAAGCATCAGGGCGCTTGGGACCATGAGGCAGCAGCATCTCCTTGAACGCAAAGTATGCGCCGCCGAGCATGGAGTGGACCATCTTGATATTGGGATAGCGCTCAAAGAAATCACCAAAGATCTCTCGGCCGATCGCCGTAGTTTGGTCGACGCAGCGGCCATAAGAGCGGCGAAGGTTGTCGTACGCGAGAAGCGACTCGTTCTCGACCGGCACGGGAACATGGTGCACGTAAACGGTGACATGGCGTTCGTTCAGGTGCTCGAAAAAGCTCGAGAAGACCTGGTCGTCGAGATAGCGCTTGCCGTAGTGAGCGCAGAGCTGCACGCCCGCAAAACCATCGTCGAGCCTGCGGTCGAGCTCCTCCAAATTCGCTTTGGTGCCAAAGGGCGGCACGGCGACAAGCGGAATCAGACGGCCATTTGACGCCTTCGCGTCAGCAGCCATACCGTCGTTGAAACGCCGGCACATCTCGAGCGACATCCACTCGTGGCAGCCGGGGAGCTTGAGGATCGCCTTGTCGACCCCCGCCTCATCCATATCGGCCAAGCGCTTCTCGAGGGTGTAGTCGCCCTCAATGTAGTTAAGACCCGGAGAACCGGCGGGCATCTCGATCACGATCTGTCGTTTGCCGGCGGAATTCATGGTCAGATAGCCTTCGGTGTCATAGGCGCGGGGTACCTCGGCCAAAAACTGTTCGCAGAGCGTCTCGTCATGAAAGATGTGCTCGTCGAACCAGTAGGAATTTGCATCGATAATCATTGGTTGGAACCGCCTTTCATCTTGTTGAAAACATTCTAGAAAAGCAGGTACCCGGACATCAATTCCAGCTTAAGCCCACTGTATTCCATTTTGGAATAGAACTTACCGCTCACACGCGAACCTCGCCCGCTCAACGAGACAAGCGCTAACAGCACGGGCTTAGACAGAAAACGGTCGGCCCGCATCCGTTGCGGGCCGACCGTTTCATTACAGGCTACCTTTGCCGTTACGCCTGGCGGTAATGATCGAAGAAGTCGGCGAGGTCTTCGAGCGACTCTTTGAGCACTTCCATGCGCGGCAGGTACACGATGCGGAAGTGGTCGGGCTCGGCCCAGTTAAAGCCGCCGCCGCGCGTGATCAGGATCTTCTTCTCGTGCAGCAGGTCGAGGGCAAACTGCTCGTCATCGGTGATGTTGAACTTCTTCACATCCATCTTGGGGAAGATGTAGAACGCCGCGCGCGGCTTAACCACCGAGATGCCGTCAATCTCGTTGAGTGCCTCATACACAAAGTTGCGCTGCTCGTAGACACGACCGCCGGGGCGGATGTAGTCGTTGACAGACTGGTGTCCGCCGAGCGCCGTCTGAACGATCGACTGAGCCGGCACGTTGGAGCACAGGCGCATGTTGGAGAGCATGTTGATGCCCATGATGAAGTCGCTCATGCAGCGCTGGTTGCCCGAAAGCACCATCCAGCCAATACGATAGCCCGCAATCATGTGCGACTTGGAAAGGCCGCTAAAGGTGACGCAGGGCAGGTCGGGGGCGAGCGAGGCAATCGAGACGTGCTCGTAGCCGTCCATGCACAGGCGGTCGTAGATCTCATCGGCAAAGATCATCAGCTGATGCCTGCGTGCAACCTCGACGATGCCCTCGAGCACCTCGCGCGGATAGACGGAACCCGTGGGGTTGTTGGGGTTGATGATGACGAGGGCTTTGGTCGCGCTCGTGATCTTGGACTCCATATCCTCCAGGTCGGGATACCAATCCGCCTGCTCATCGCACAGATAGTGCACGGGATGACCGCCGGCAAGGGTTGCGCACGCCGTCCAGAGCGGATAGTCCGGGCTGGGGATCAGAATCTCGTCGCCATTGTCGAGCAGCGCGTTCATCGAAAGCTGAATGAGCTCGGATACGCCGTTGCCTGTGTAGATATGCTCCATCTGAACGTTGGGCAAGCCCTTGATCTGCGAATACTGCATGATCGCCTTGCGCGCGGAGAACAGGCCACGCGAGTTGGAATAGCCTTCGCAGTCGGGCAGCTGCTGGCGCATGTCCTTGATGACCTCATCGGGCGTGCGGAAACCGAAGGGCGCCGGGTTGCCGATATTGAGCTTGAGGATGCGCTCGCCCTCGTCCTCCATACGGGCGGCCTCGTCGACGACGGGACCGCGCACGTCATACAGGACGTTATCGAGCTTGGTGGATTTAGAAAAAGTACGCATGGTGGCGCTCCTTGCAATTTGAGCTGAGGGATGGGGTTCGGGCTTGGAATCGTTGCGGGGAGATGATTCCTCGCCTTGGTCGGCGTCACCGGCGAGCAGCCAGGTAACATCGACCTCCAAAATACGGGCGAGCAGCTCTGCCACATCGCGCCGCGGAATCGTCTTGCCGCTCACATATTGGCTCATCTGACTCTTGCCGAGTTTTTTGCCGAGCATCTCCGATGCGCGGATTACGTCCGACTGGCGAACGTCGCGATCGGACATAGTCTGTCGCAGGCGATCGCTAAACGTCTCTGGGGCCACAGGAACCTCCTTGCTGGCAAAGTTCAATTTATAGAACACGAATTGAACCTGAGTTCAATTTAGGCAGCAGTATAACGCCGTGCTATTTCGAAAAGTTCAATTTCAAAAATAAAATGAGCCAAACCTCGAGATTTATCCCAAAGTGACAACGGCGTGCGCTCTTTTAGAGGTATTCAAGGAATCGAGCGGCGGCAAGTGAAACATCGGCCGTTCGATATATGGCGTTGATCTGCCGATGGGGATGTCCTTCGAGCGAACGAATGGCGACATTGAACTGGCAGCGGCGCAAGATGAGCGCCGGAAGGACGCTCACGCCCAGGCCGTCCTCGACCATGGCCATAATCGCATAGTCATCCCAGGTCGACAGCTTTGAGCGCACGGTCAGCCCCGCCCGACGGAACAGCGGCGTAATCTCGTCATCGGTGCCGCGCTCCAGCAGAATAAACTGCTCGTTGGCCAAATCGGCAAGAGAGACGACCTCTTCAGTGGCAAGCAAAGAGTCTGCCGGCACTACCGCCATCAACTCGTCGCGCACCAAAGACCGCGACGTCATGCCATTTTCTCGGGGCTCATGCGGGATAAAGCCCAGATCGCAGCGGCCCTCTGCCACCCATTGTTCAATCTCTGAATAGTCGCCCATCAGCAACTCGTAATCAATGTCTGGATAATCGGCACGAAAACGAGCAATCACCGGCGGCAGCACGTGAGTCGCCACGCTCGAAAACGTACCGATGCAGATTTTGCCGCGCATGAGCCCACGCATCTCATCCACGCGTCGCTGCAAGCGAACGAATTCCTCGCAGAGCGCCTCGACAGCCGGCATGACCTGCCGCCCGTCAGCAGAAAGAACCACACCCTCGCGACTGCGGTCGAGCACCTTAAAGCCCCAATCGGCCTCAAGATCGGCCACCATGCGGCTCACGCCCGATTGCGAATAGCTCAGGCGCTCGGCGGCGCGCGTAAAGCTTCCGGCGCGCACTGTCTCGAGCAGCACCTGCATCTTTTGAATATTCGTTTCCACGGCAGTCCTCCATCCTTGCATGAGCTTTTGTCATGTCAGCCATGCATTATATTCGCTTTTCTTCTAAAGCCAGTTCACCCATAGTGAAGATGCTCGGATATAGAGAGGATGTCAGCGTATGAACAACGGACTGTTTACGTACTTAGCAGCATTGCTATTGTTTGGCTCCAACGGCATCATCGCCGCTGCCATCGCGCTGCCGAGCTCCGATATCGTGCTACTACGCACGTTTTTGGGCGCACTCTCGCTTGTCACCATCCTCGCCATCACCCAACGCCATAAGTTGCAGGCGCCATCTCGCCCCCGCGAAGCCGCAGCCCTCCTCCTCTCGGGAGCCGCGCTGGGCGCCAGCTGGATTTTTCTGTTCCGCGCCTACCAGACGATCGGCGTCGGCGTATCCTCGCTGCTGTACTACTGTGGCCCCATCATTGTCATGGCGCTCTCCCCACTCATCTTTGGCGAAAAACTGACCGGCGGCAAAATCGCTGGGTTTATCGCCGTCGCCTGCGGTGCTTTTCTCATTGCAGCACAAGGTCTAGGCGGCAATATGCCCATTGCGGGTATCGTCTGCGGTATCGCCTCGGCATTTTGCTATGCGCTGATGGTCATCGCTAGCAAGGGTGCGCCACACATCGAAGGCCTCGAGAACTCCGCGCTCCAGGTGAGCGCCGCCTTTGTGACCGCGCTGGTCCTCACGCTCATCACGCAGGGCGCTCCCTCATTCCTGTCCGCCGGCGTCGCCGCCGGTATTGATTGGCGCGCCGTCGTCATGCTCGGCGTCGTCAACACCGGCATCGGTTGCCTGCTCTACTTTAGCGCTGTCGCCAAGCTGCCCGTCCAGACCGTCGCGGTCGTCGGCTACCTCGAGCCGCTTTCGGCCGTCGTGTTCTCGACCGTCCTTTTAGGCGAAGCCATAACACCGGTCCGCTTGATGGGCGCCGCGCTTATCATCGGCGGCGCGCTCTTTTGCGAACTCGCCGGCAAACGAGCAGGCGCCAAGACCGGCATCGCCCAGGCAGCACGTGCTTAAAAGCCCCTCTTCAGCTCAAAGCAGGGGCGCGTCCGCGGTTATCACATTGCAGCAAACCACACAGCCGGAAGTGCTCCTGCTTTGAAATGCTATCTGCGCAAACAACTGCTCCCCAGATGGGGATTATTGTCTAAAACACCCCAATGTGCCAAACTGCTCTTATATGTATAAAGATGGCATAAAGGTCTGCTGCTCTTTGCAGAGGCCAGATGTCTAAGGGAGTCCACGTGGCACACAACAAGCTGGAGGCAAGCCTCCAAGACCAGCATGTGCAGGGCGGGCATGGCGCCATCCCCCTCTCCGCTGGCATGTTGCTCGTAACGCTCGGCGTCGTCTACGGCGACATCGGCACGAGCCCCATGTACACCATGAAATCGATCGTCGCCAACAACGGCGGCATCGGAACCGTCAGCGAGGACATGATCCTGGGCGCGCTTTCACTCGTCATCTGGACCATGACGCTCGTGACCACGGTCAAGTACGTGCTGATCGCCATGAAGGCCGATAACCATAACGAGGGCGGCATCTTCGCCCTGTTCAGCCTCGTACGCAAGGTGGCACCATGGCTGATTCTACCCGCCATGATCGGCGGCGCGGCGCTGCTCGCCGACGGCATCCTCACCCCGGCCGTCACGGTTACCACGGCCATCGAGGGCTTGCGCACCATCGAGTGGGGCCATGCGCTTTTGGGTGACGGCCAGACCAACGTCATCATCATCACCATCATCATTATCTGCGGCCTATTTGCCATGCAGCGCGCCGGTACCTCGTCAATCGGCAAGCTGTTCGGCCCGCTCATGACGCTGTGGTTCCTGTTCCTGGCAGGCGCCGGTCTGTTCAACATGCTCGGCAACCTGTCCATCTTGCGCGCGCTCAACCCCATCCGCGGCATTATGTTCCTGTTCTCGCCCATCAACCATTCGGGCATCATGGTGCTCGGCTTTGTCTTCCTGTCGACAACCGGTGCCGAGGCGCTCTACTCGGACATGGGCCACGTGGGCAAGGCAAACATCTATGCATCCTGGCCGTTTGTTAAGGCGGCCCTCATCCTTAACTATCTGGGTCAGGGAGCCTGGCTGCTCGCCAATAACTCCAACCCCCAAATGCTCGCGATGGATATCGTCAACCCGTTCTACATGATGCTTCCCGAGCCCCTGCGCCCCTTTGCCATCGTGCTTTCGGCCGTGGCGGCCATCATCGCCTCACAGGCGCTCATCACCGGCTCGTTCTCGCTGGTATCCGAGGCAACGCGCCTCAACCTTATGCCGCACCTGCGCATCCACTACCCCAGCGACACCAAGGGCCAGCTCTATATTCCGCTCGTCAACAACATCATGTGGATCGGCTGCATCTTCATCGTGCTGCTGTTCCAGAACTCCGAGCGCATGGAAAGCGCCTATGGCCTCGCCATTACCGTGACCATGCTCATGACCACGACGCTTTTGACGAGCTATATCGCCGGCATTCTTAAGCACAAGCTGGGCGCCTGCGTCTTCGCCCTGCTCTTCGGCGCCATTGAGCTGTGCTTCTTCGCCTCGTGCCTCACCATGTTCTTTGACGGCGGTTACGTCATGATCTTCTTGGCCTCGCTGCTGTTTGGCCTTATGTATGTGTGGCGCCGCGGCACCGCCATCGAGCGCACGCAAACGATCCTGCTGCCCGTCTCCAAGTACATCGATCAGCTCAACCGTCTGCGCAACGACGAGACCTACCCCGTGCTCGCCGACAATCTGGTGTTCCTCACCAACAGCCCCGATCCGCTCACGCTCGACCGCGACGTGCTCTATTCCATCCTGGACAAGCATCCCAAGCGCGCCAAGGCATACTGGTTCATCAACGTGCACGTTACCGACGAGCCCTATACGCACGAGTATTCCGTTGAGACCTTTGGCACGGACTTTTTGTTCCGTGTGCGTCTGGACCTGGGCTTTAAGGTCAATCAGCGCGTTAATGCCTACCTGCGCCAGATTGTTGGCGACTTGATGGCATCGGGTGAGCTACCGCCGCAGCATCACACCTACTCCATCTACGAGACCCGCGGCAACGTGGGTGACTTCCGTTTTTGCATGCTACGCAAGATGCTTGCCCCCGAAACGGACATCAACCGCAACGACCACCGCGTGATGGCCATCAAGTACGCCGTCCGCCGCGCCTGCGGAAGCCCGGCGCGTTGGTACGGCCTAGAGAACTCGGCCATCATCATCGAGTACGTGCCCCTCTTTGCCCGCATGCGTCCGGCAGTCAAGCTTGTACGCACTCAGGTGCCACTCGAAGTTCAGATCGAGGAAGCCGAGGAAATGGAAGTCGACATCTTCTCGGACGACCTGGTCAACGGCAACGAGGCCGGTAGGAATATGAACGTCGATCCCACTGAGCTGCTCGAGAGCGTCGCCGATACGCCCGAGCAGCAACAGCTCGACGGCCTCGAGAGTGAACAACTCAACGACGCCAACTTCTAGCGACGCCGCGAATCGACGACAGCGGCCCTGCACCTCACGAGAGATGCAGGGCCGCTTTGTATCGCGACGGACTTCTCACCTACGAACGACGCGGCTCGGGAACCACGAGCCTATCGGGGCTCGCGCCCTCGGCATCCATCAGGCTCACGTAGCGAATCGACGGATCCCCATACATCGCGTAGTAATAATTGCCCGTGCGCGCGCTAAAGCATCCGGTATAGATAGTCTTCTCGAACTTGCCATCGCCCATCCTGGACGCCCCCTCAATCATCACCACGCCCTCGAGTGAACGGAACATGCGAACGACGTTTTCGGTCTCGCTCTCCTTTTGCGGGTAATTGGCATTGAGGTACGCCGCCTTTACAAAACGGCTCGGCGAATAGCAATCGCCCGGAATACCGCGCATGCCGGCACCCGCGCCATAGGGCTTGAGCTCGGCGCCACGCCATGTCGCCGTCTGCGGAAAATCGCTTGTGGCAGTGATATAGGTGCGCAGGTTTTCCATGTGCCACGGGAAGGTCGGCTGGTTGGCAAGGGTGTCGACCGAATCGTCGTATACATGCAGGCCGTCAGCCATCATCTCGACCACGATGCTACGCTGGTTGTCGCCGATAATCCAATGGAGCAGCGACACGCCCAGCCCCTCTCCCGCAGATTTGGCGACAATCACCGTATCGCGCAGCGCAGCCTCGACCTCGTCGACCGTCGAGAACGTCGCTGCCACCCACAGGGGAAACTCATAGGCCGCGATATTGGTCTTGCCGTCGACAGGGTCCTCGGCATACTCGGCATAACCCGGGAAATTGAGACCCGCCACGGCGAGGCCCGCATCGTTGCCGCAGTCGAAGAACATAGGGTAGTTCTTGTAATCGATGCACATGCCGATTACCGCGTGTGCCGCCGACGCATCGTCGATAAACGAATACGGAACGTGGAACCCGCGCGGCATCACGCGAACCTGTTGGCCGTAGTCAAAGCTCCAGTCGAGGTTGCGGCCCAGATACATGTGGCCAGAATTATCGGTAAATCGAATACTCGTACACATAGTGCCTCCTAGCTTTACGTTCTTGCTAATTTCATTGTCTCCAAACAAAAAGGCGCTAAACACAAAAGCCCGGACATGACAACAATGTCACGCCCGGACCAAAAACCACATATGAACGTAATAAAGTCACCCTAACAGGTCGGTCTAGGGTGCCACAGTGCCACAGATCGCCCCGAACGAGGAGCGCCGCGTACTAATGGTACGCAAGCGACGAGTGAGCGGCGAGGTGTGGTGCTGTGGTCACCCTAGACAAGCTTGCCGAGGCAGTGGTCGATCATATGCTGGATCATCTGTGCCTCGAAGCCGACGAAGTCCTGCTTGCGCTCGCGCATCTTGCCGTCGACGATCTGGTCAAAGGCAACCTTGCACTTGATGTAGCGCGTGGACTTGGTGACCTCCTCGTGCGTCAGGCAGCTCTCCTCCATCTTGCTGGCACCCAGGCCAAACACCAGGCGGGGGTTGTAGAGCACACGGGGCTCGCCGGCATCGTCCAGGTAGACGCAGACCTTCTTGGTGACGCCGATCTGGTTGGCGGCAAGGCAGCCGGCATCGTCGAGCGACTTGATGGTATCGATCAGGTCCTGTGCCACCGACTCGTCCTCGACGGTCGCGACCTCGCAACGCTGGGACAGAATAGCCTCGTCGTGGCAGAGCTCTTTAATCATACGTTCCTCCATAGGGGTCGTTGTAACTGCTTAAGTATACGGTACCCACACATTTTCATACGGAAAATACCGCCCGTCCGCTACAAAGCGCCGAACATCAACATGTGAGGAACAGCAAGGTTGTAAAGGCGATATAGTAAGTGAGTTCGTGTCAATTGGCCTAAACTCGGGGCCGAACAAGGAAAGGGTATGCATGGACGAACTATTTCACGTCAGCGAGCGTAAGTCCACAATCGGGACCGAACTTCGCGCTGGACTGACAACGTTCCTGGCAATGGCCTACATCATTGCCGTCAACCCCGCGGTGCTCTCGGGCGCCGGCATCGATGCGGGGGCGCTCGCCTGCGCCACCTGCCTGGGCGCCGGCATCATGACCATCTGCATGGGCATCTTCGCAAACCGCCCGCTCGCCTGCGCGTCGGGCCTGGGCATCAACGCCATGATCGCGGGCATCGCCACCACCATGTGCGGCGGTGACTGGCACGTGGCCATGAGCGTTATCTTCCTCGAGGGTATCGTCATCTTGCTGCTCGTCCTGTGCGGCCTGCGCGAGGCCATCATGGACGCCATCCCCGTGGTCCTGCGCCACGCCATCTCGGTGGGTCTGGGCCTGTTTATCGCCATGATCGGCCTGTGCGACGCCGGCATCATCACCGCTGGCGCCGGTACGCTCGTCGGCCTGGGCGACATCGCCTCCCCCACCTTTATCGTCGGCATCATCTCCATCGTCGTGACGGTTGCCCTGGCTTCCCGCAACGTGCCGGGCTCGCTGCTCATCGGCATCATCGTCGCCGTTATCGCCGGTATCCCGCTGGGCGTCACCCACGCCCCCGAGGGCCTCATCGCACCGCTCGACTTCTCGACCTTTGGCGCCCCGTTTGCCAGCACCGCCGATGGCAACATGGCCATCGTGAAGGTTCTGACCGACCCGATGCTGCTCGTCGTTGCCTTCTCGCTGCTCATGAGTGACTTCTTCGACACCATGGGCACCGCGATGGCCGTCGCCAAGCAGGGCGAGTTCTTGACCGAGGACGGCAATGTCGAGGATATCCGTCCCATCCTGGTCGTCGACTCCGTGGCCGCTGCTGCCGGTGGCTTTATGGGCGTCTCCTCCATCACCACCTTCGTCGAGTCCACCTCTGGCGCTGCCGACGGTGGCCGCACGGGCCTCACCTCCGTCACCACCGGCGTGCTGTTCATTCTCGCCGCGTTCTTCTCCCCCATCGTCACCATCGTTTCCAGCGCCGCCACCTGCGGTGCTCTGGTCTACGTCGGCTACCTCATGATGAGTGAGGCCTCCGAGATCGACTGGTCCGACGTGTCGCAGGGTTTCCCGGCGTTCATGATTGTCGCCGGCGTGCCCTTCACCTACTCCATCTCTGCCGGCATTGGCCTGGGCTTTATCGCCTACGTGATCGTCGCGCTCTTTAAGGGCGAGGCCTCCAAGATCAAGCCGCTCATGTGGATCGCAGCCCTTGCCTTCCTCGTCTACTTCTTCGTAGCGTAACGGCAAAGCTGCCATAGCAGAACACCAAAGCGCGGAGTCGCATCGAGCGGCTCCGCGCTTTTCTTTTAAAGCCAGGCAACGCACGGACGCGCGATGTATTGCTTCCCAAGTTTTGGACATTTTGCCCTCCAAACGGCACTACCGCCGGCTACATCCTGCAGATATGCTGGGCGTAATCGCATAGGCCCTATGAGGATGGGAGTAACCATGGCCGCCTTGTTCACGACCCCCAAGCGCAATGACAAAACCTCTGGAGCCCATTTTGTCGAGCCCGACGTGCGCCGTCGCACGCTGCTCGCACACGGCAGCTGGCGCCGCGTGACACGTCGCATCGTTGTAGGCGCCGTATGCGCGCTTACGGTGAGCTCGCTGCTCATGCCGAGCGTCTCGCTCGCGGCCGAGTGGGTGGACGTCGGCGGCACCCAGTACAACGCCGGCACCGCGGCAGGCGACGAGGCCGGCACCTGGAGCTGGGACGGCGCCGACGATATGAAGCTCAACGGCTATAACGGCGGCGCGATCGAGGCAGCGGGCAAGCTCAACGTGAGCTACGAGGGCGACAACATCGTCACTAACGGCGACGGCCGCGGCATCAAGGTTAAGGATGGCGCGAACGAGAACGCCGAGCTTAATATTCAGGGCGACGCGTCCAGCACGCTCAACGTGACATCTTCTCGTGACGCCATCACTTCCGTCGGCAGCATCAACATCGACGGCGCTGGCACTGTCAACGCCACGAGCACCGAGCATGATGCCATCGATGCCGGGGGCGATGTCACCATCAAGGGCTCGGGAAACGTTAACGCCACGGGCGATTCGGATGGCATCAGGGCCGACGGCAACATCACGATCGACAACAGCGGAACCGTCACCGCCAAGGCCACCGAGGATCAGGGTATCGATGCTAACGAGAACCTCATCATAAAGGGCGGCGGCAAGGTAGAGGCAAGCTCTATCAAAGACAATGCGATTTGGGCCGACGGCAACATCGAGATCTCGGGTGGCAGCCAGGTCAAGGCAAGCTCCGAGGAAGACGCCGCCATCGACGGTAAAAACAGCCTCACGGTCACGAACGCTTCCCTCAACGCAAGTGGCGTTGGGTATGGCATCTATGTCTACAAGGGCATCACGTTCGATGGCGCAACCGTAACGGTCCGTGCAAGTGCAGGGAACGATGAAGCCAGCGCCCTCTTCACCGACGAGGACGACATCGTCATCAAGAACGGCTCGATCGTGGATGCGTTCGCAGAAGGCCAGTTCTCGACCGCAATCTCCACCAGAAACTACTACCCCAACGAAGCGGGTGGTCACATCTACATTAGTGACTCCGTTGTCAAGGCTATAGCCCGCTATGTCGAGTCCGGTAGCGACGGCCCCGATCACTACAGCAACGACCAAAGTGGCGCGGTCATTCCCGAGCATAGGGGCGTGAACATCGGCATCTTTGCCCGGACCAAGGAGGGCATCACGCCCGCGACCATCTCGATTGTCCGCAGTAAGGTCACAGCTGAGGGAGACACGGCGGCAATCTTCGCCCTTGCCGTGAGCGCGGACGGCGAGACAATCGGCACCATCGAGATCGAAGGCGCTCCCATCCAGACGCCCACAGGCGGCAAGATCATTGGCTATCGCAACAAGGAAGAACTCGATGACGGCATCTTCTACGTGGTGGGTCAAACCATCGGCACGGGCGACGCTGTGATCGACTCCCCCTATAACGAAGCTGTCGCCAAGAGCACGGTCATCGCGCCTCCCGAGGAGATCAAACCCGAGGAGAAGCCAGGCGAGACCAAGCCCGAGGGTTCCAAGTCCGAGGGCACGAAGACGACCAAGACCGTTGCAGTTGCAGCCACGGGAGCCAAGACCACCGGCAAGCTCGCGGCAACCGGCGACGCCTCGAACGCAGCCATCGTGGCAGCCGCCCTTGCAGGAACAGCCGCCATCGCCGCGGGCGCCGTGGTGAGCCGCAAGCGCTCGTAAACACTTTTTCGCACGGGACGGGTGGATCGCGGCCCTTGCCTTCCTCGTCTACTTCTTCGTAGCGTAAAGGCAAGGCTGCAAAAGCTGAACAATAAAGCGCGGAGTCGCCATGCGGCCCCGCGCTTTTCTTTTAGCGCCGGTCCCTGCGCCGGCGTGCGGCCTATTTCTCCCCCATTTTGGCCATTTTGCCCTCCAAACGGCACTACCGCCGGCAACATCCAGCAGATACGCTGAATCTAGTCGTATAGGCCCTATGAGAACGGGAGCAACCATGGCAGCCTTGTTCACGACCCCCAAACGCAATGACACTACCGCCGGAACCCATGTTGCCGAACCCAACGTTCGCCGTCGCATAGGACTCGCGCACGGCAGCTGGCGCCGCGTGACGCGCCGCATCGTCGCGGGCGCCGTGTGCGCGCTCACGGTGAGCTCGCTGCTCATGCCGAGCGTCTCGCTCGCAGCGGAATGGGTCAAGGTCGGCGGCAACAAGTACAACACCGCGGCGAGCGACGAGGCCGGTACCTGGTCGTGGGACGGCGCCGACGACTTGAAGCTCAACAACTATAACGGCGGCGAGATCCAGGCCGCAGGCAAGCTCAACGTGAATTACTCGGGAACCAACATCGTCACTGCCGAATGGATCGAAAGCATCAACGTTTCTCATGGCACTAACGAGAATGCCGAGCTCAATATCCAAGGCGACGAGGGCGGCACGCTCAGCGTGACATCTACTGAGGACGCTATCCTCACCACGGGTAATATCAACATCGACGGAGCCGGATCCGTCAACGCCACGAGCACTGGGTTTGATGCCATCAATGCCGGAGGTGATCTCGCTATCAAAGGTTCGGGCAACGTCAACGCCACGGGTGCATCGGATGGCATCAGGGCAAACGGCAATATCACGATTGACGACAGCGGAGCCGTCACCGCCAGGGCTACCAAGGACAAGGGTATTGGAGCCGACAAGAACCTCACCATCAAGGGTGGCGGGACGGTCGAGGCAAGCTCAGCCGATGGTGAGGCCCTTTGGAGCGGCGGCAATATCAACATCTCGGACGGCAGCCAGGTCAAGGCAAGCTCCGAGAAAGACGCTGCCGTCGAGGCCAAGGGCAGTCTCGCAGCCACAAACGCCTCCCTCAACGTAAACGGTGTTGAATATGGCGTCTATGCCCACAAGGGCATCACCCTCGATCATGCAAACGTGACGGTCCGTGCAAGTAAAGGCAGATACGGTGGCGCCAACGCCCTCTTCACCTACCAGGACGACATCGTCGTCAAGAACGGCTCCACCGTGGACGCGTTTGCGGAAGGCGAGGTTTCGGCTGCATTCTCCACCAGAAACGATCGACCCAACGAGAAGGGCGGCCACATCTACATCAGCGACTCCGTTGTCAAGGCCATAGCCCGCTATGTCGAGAACGGCGACGGCCCCATCCCCTACAGACACTATGACCCAATCCGAGGGCACTAAAAAGACAGGAGCCCCCGCTCGTG
>ERZ1673695.1585-NODE-1585-length-22186-cov-6.774931_pt1 | contig 22186 bp, 17 predicted proteins | sample MGYA00580225_ERZ1673695 | MGnify/ENA primary metagenome ERZ1673695 (study PRJEB41218, sample SAMN15661739) | gut metagenome | host: Homo sapiens | place: Canada: London | collected 2015-08-20/2019-03-30 | study: EMG produced TPA metagenomics assembly of... | reverse complement strand
GGGTTGCGCGGGTCGTCTTCGGGGATGCCGGCTTCGACCTTGCCCACCAGGTCGGCGCCCACGTCGGCGCCCTTCGTGAAGATGCCGCCGCCGAGACGCGCGAAGATGGAGATGAGGGAAGCGCCGAAGCTGAGGGCCACGAGGGCTTCAAGCATGGTCTTCTGTTCCACGCCGAACATGGTCAGCAGGCCATAGTAGAGGACCACGCCGAGCAGGCCGAGGCCCACGACCAGCAGACCCGTCACGGCGCCGGCCTGGAAGGCCACGTTGAGGGCGGGGGTCATGCCCTGGCGGGCGGCTTCAGTGGTACGGATGTTGGCACGCACGGAAACGTTCATGCCGATGTAGCCGGCGACGCCGGACAGCACCGCGCCAAGCACGAAGCCCAGCGCCACAAGGCCGGAAAGGGCCCAAGCCAGAAGCACGGCCACGATCACGCCCACGATGGCGATGGTTTTGTACTGACGGTTCAGGTACGCCTGAGCGCCTTCCTGAATAGCGCCGGCAATCTTCTGCATTTCTTCCGTGCCGGTACCGGCGGAGAAGACGCGCTTGGAGGTATCATACGCATAGTAGAGGGCGAACAGCCCGCAAGCCAATACCACGATGAATGAGAACATCTCAGAACCCCGCATATCGCTTTTTAAAAGTGAACAAAGGACGCTCCCCCCTCCGCATCGCGCCTTCCGGCGGACGCGGTATGCCGGAAAAACGCGCAATCGAGCCTCCGGCCGAAACCGGGAAGCTCGTATGAGGTACAGCATCTCAAAAACACTGACCATATCAATGGAATCGGAAAATGTTACTCAAAAATAAGAGCACTGGCAAGCAAAAATCAGGGCCGGATACCGCGAAAAACCCTTCCGCCAGCCGCTTTCCGGCCTTCCAACCCTTGCCCGGCCCCCTTTGAGCCCCCTTCCCCATCCGAAACGATACGGCCGTTTTCACAAAAAACGGCATCCCGGCATCACGATGCCCCTCTCGCCGGGACAAACAGCCGCCTCTCCTCGCATAAAAAGGGGCAAGCCGTCAACACCGGCCCGCCCTCCCTTTTGGCATGGGCGGAACCGGAGCCCGGCAGACACACGCAAGAAGGCCAAACGGGAACGGCGTCCGCAGGGACGGCGGAAAACGGAAAAATTCCACTGAGGATAAAGAAAAACAAAGCGGAACTACGGCGCAATCCAGTAAATGAGCAACGTCAGGCCATCGGCGTACGGCTCCCACCCTGCCAGCCTTCCCCCGCACGCCTCTATCGTTTTCCGAGAAGCTAGATTGTCGGAACCGCAGCTCACCATGACCTCCGCCAGCCCTATCCCCGACGCGAAGGCGAGAGCCCGCCGCAGCATGGCGGCACCATAGCCCTTGCGCCGTTCGGACGGCCTGACGGCATAGCCGATGTGCCCGCCGTACCGCAGGAAGAAATCCGTATCAAGGCTGTGGCGGACGTCTATCAGGCCGACGAGCCTTTCGTCCCTCGCCCGCATGGCCAGAAAAGTGCTCGCCACGGCCCTGCCCTCTCTGACGGTGTGCGGATCGCCGTTGTCCCTCAGTGCGCGGAGCCATTCTGGGTACTCCATCTGGTGCAAGAGCGCACTTCCGTGGATAAAACATTCACCGCGATCGAGAAATTCCTTTTTCAACCCCTCTACCGCACCCTGATGTCCTATGGATGGCTCAACCAGACGTATCTCTTCCATTTTACGATCCACACTGGCGGCTACCCCATGCCATCATCCGGCTAAGGCCCGTTACGGAAAGATGCCGTAAAAGACGCGTATACGTCCCTTAAGGCATCCCAAAAAGCAAACGGGAGAACAGTTCCCAAGCCGGAAGCGCGAAACGGCAGATCCGCCTTATTTTTCGAGCGCCCTTTCCGATACCAGCATCCGCCGCCCCGCCGTGCCGTCGGGCTGCGTGTCCGTAAGCACCAGACGGTATCCGAAGGAGATCGAAAGCGGCTGATGCCGGTTCGTCCCCAGATCGAGGCTGACTTCAAGCGGGAGCCCGGCTTCGCGGTTCAGCGGGCGGGGAACCAGCACGGTGTCCTTGGAGGCAAGGACCCTGCCGTACTCGTCCGAAACGTAGACGCTCAGCATGATCTCGCCGTACCACGAAGCCCAGTCGGGCAGCTTGTCGATGACCGGATAGGCTTCCGCAACGATTCCAAGCTCATTGCCCACCGGTATCACCTGATACTGGAAGGCGAGGTAACGCATCTGGATGTTCTGGGACGCCTCATTTTTCCACGGATTGCTCGGGAGATGCCGCACGGACAGCCCCGAACACCCGGCAAGCAGCAGGACGCCAAGCAAAGCGAACACGCGAAGATTCATGAAGTTCCCCATCTTGCAGGACATGTTCCGACCGTTCCCATCGGGCCGGGGGACCCGCTTTCCCCAAGCCTTCCCCCTCTTCTACCCAATAGAACGGAGAAAGGTCAATGACAGACCCGGCTCATTTTTCTATCCATGCCTCGAGGCGGGCGGCGAGCTCGTCCGGCGGGTAGCTCGGGCGGTCGTACATGCCCGCCTGCACCCGCTGGCGCGAGGCTTCCGACAGGATGACGGCCGCGGCGACGGAGACGTTGAAGCTCTGGATCATGCCGTACATCGGGATGTACACCTCGCCGTCCACCAGCGAGTTCAATTCGGCGGGAACGCCGCTGTGCTCGTTGCCCATGATGACCGCCGTGGGCTTCGTGAAGTCGTAGGCCCCGAGGGGCTTCGATTCCGGCGTGCAGCTCGTGGCGAGGATCTGATGCCCGCCCGCCTTGAGCGCCGCATACAGTTCCTCGGCGCTGCGGTGCCGGACGCTTTCCACCCACTTGCGGGCGGACGCGGAACTTTTCTTGCCGAGCTCCGGGAACGCCGTATCCGTATAATAGAGGTGCAGCGCCGCAACCCCAAACGCGTCGGCGCTCCTGTAGATGGCCGAAACATTATGCGGATCGTGAATATTCGCCAACACCAGCGTCAGATCCTTCTGACGCCAGCGCAGTACCCGTTCCAGCTTGGCCCGGCGGCGCTCGGTGATTTCTCTGGCCACAAGATTCTCCTTACTCTTCAGGCTGAACGCCTACAATTCATCCCCGCCGCCGTTCATCGACAAGGCGGCGCGCTGCGCTTCCAGTTCCGCAAGCTCGGCTTCCAGTTCGCCGAGCTTCTCCAGCGCCTGTTCGCTTGATTCCTTCAACTGGCTGAACTTCTTCAGCAGTTCCGTCGTTTTGTTCCCGTCGGCGTACACCTCGGGGTCGGCCAGCGCGGCCTCGACGTCCGACTGCTCCGTCAGCAACGCCTCAAGCTGCGTTTCCAGCTTGGCATACGCCTCCTGCTTGGGGCGCATCTTCTTATAGAGGGCATTGCGCTGCTCGGCCTGCTCGCGCTTGAGGCGCTTCAGCTCTTCCCGGTCCAGCGCCTTGCCGGGGACGGGGCCCTCGGCCTTCCGCCCGGCGTCCTTCTCCCTTTCCTTCCCGGCCTTGGACGCCGCCAGCGCCGCGCGCCGCGCAACGTCGTATTCGGCGAACCCTTCCTTATAGACGGTGATCCCGTCCCCGTCCATCGACCACGCCTCGTCAGCCACTTCCGAAAGCAGATACCGGTCGTGGGCCACCATCAGCAGCGTCCCGTCAAAGGCGTTCAGCGCCTCGACCAGCGCCTCGCGGCTTTCGAGATCCAGATGGTTGGTGGGTTCGTCGAGCACAAGGAAGTTGGCGCGCGCGAGGAACAGCGACGCCAGCACGAGGCGGCTGCGCTCGCCGCCGGACAGGCTGCTCACCTGCCGGTCGAAGTAGTTCTGCCCGAGCAGGAACAGCCCGAGGACGCTCATGAGCTCCTCTTCCGTCATCCGGGGATCGGAAAGCCGCCGGATTTCGCCGAGCACCGTGCCCGAGCTGTTCAGGAGCTCCGTCTGGTGCTGGCTGTAGTAGCCCATCTTGACCAGCGAGCCCATGACCTGCGTCCCGCCCTTGCGCTCCAGACGGCCCGCGAGGATTTTGAGCAGCGTCGACTTGCCGCAGCCGTTGTGCCCCACGAGGGCGATGCGCTGGCCACGGTAGATCGTGAACGTCAGCGGAGGCCAGAGGCTCACGCCGTCCGGGAAGGCGAACGCGAGATCGGCCACAGACAGGATGGTCTTGTCGGCCTTGGGCGGCTCGGGCCACTTGAAGCTGAGTTCCTTGCGCTTGGCTTCCGGGCGGAAGCCTTCCAGCTCCTTCTCAAGCTTCTTCGCCATCTTCTGGCGCGATCCGGCCTGGCGGGCCTTGGTCGCCTTGGCCCCGAAACGGCGCACGAAATCCATCTTGCGCTCGATTTCGGCGTTCAGGCGCTGGGCCTCGCGTTCCCTCTGCTCCTCAAGCTCTTCCTGCAATTCCACGAACTGGCTGAACGTCGCCTTGCGGAAAACAGGTTTCGAGCCGCCGAGGTACAGCACGTGCGTCCCGATCCGGTCCATGAACACGCGGTCGTGGGCCACGAAGACCAGCGCCCCCTTGTAATCCATGAGGAAATCTTCCAGCCATTCCACCGCCTCAATGTCGAGGTGGTTGGTCGGTTCGTCGAGCAGCAGGACGTCGGCCCCGGCGACCAGCACCCGGGCCAGCTTTGCACGCTCGCGCCAGCCGCCGGACAGCTGCTTGATCGGCAGGTGCCACTTGCCCTCGTCGAATCCCAGACCGGACAGCACGGCCTGCGCCTTGTGCTCGGGATTGTAGCCGTACAGGGCCTCAAGCTCGGCCTGCCGCGCACCGAGGCGCGCGATCGCGGCCTCGTCCTTGGAGGCCGCCGCCGCTTCCCATGCGGACCAGAAGTCATGCCAGTCCGGCAGGACGTCCACCACCCATTCGAGCAGCGGCGTGTCCAGCACGGCCTCGTCCAGATCCTGCTGCACGTACCCCACACGGCAGCCGCGCGGCATGATGATGCGCCCGGAATCCGGGGCATCGGCGTCCGCCAGCATACGGATGAGCGTCGACTTGCCGCAGCCGTTGGGCCCGCACACGCACAAGCGGACACCGGAGTCGATGTCCAGAGAGAAGTCGGAGAAGATGTCCCGACCGCCGAATGCCTTGGAAAGATTTTGGATTGTTATTTTCATAATACGATGGGAATGCTATTCGTCGATCTGTTCGGAGGCCGTCTCCATGCCGTCCAGCCCCAGACGCTCACGGCGCGCGGCTTCCTGCTTGCGTTCACGGGTGCCGAGCGACGCGGTGCGGCATTCGTCCCACTTCGCCGAGCGTTCCTGATGGCGGGCGAAAATGAGAAAACCGGTATGGGCCACCATGCGGTCTTCGGGGCGCAGGCGATCCGCGATGGGCTTCCAGCGGCGCACGAGGATTTCGCAGACTTCGACGTCGTCGAAGGGCCCCTGCTCCAGCCCGAGGAGGAGCTTGCCGACCTGATCCACGGTGGGCAGGAGGAACGCCAGCGCAGCGCCGGGCGTCACGGCGGCGGGGATGTGCTTCAAATAATCCCACGGCGTCCGCACATCAAGGAACAGGGCGTCCGCGCCGGTCACGTCGCCGAAGCCTTCCGCGATGTCCTGACAGTGCATGGTCACGTTCTGCCCCACCCCGGCCCACTCCAGGTTCCTCCGGGCGAGCTTGTGGAATTCCTCCCTGGCCTCGAACGTGTGCACCTTTCCGGTCGTGCCGGAGAACCACGACAGGGCCACGGTCAGGCTGCCCGATCCGGTGCCCGCTTCGATGACCGTGCGGTTCGGCCCCACGCCGAGACGCATACAGATATACCCGATATCCTTGGGATAGAGGATCTGCGTCTGGCGTTTGACGCCCTTGACGATATCGTTCAGCGTGGGCTTCTGGATGCGGTACGGCACGCCGAGCGTCGTGCAGACTTCGGAACCGAACGGCGCTTCGACCACATCGGCCATGCGCAGGATGCCGTCCTGCGTGTGCATGTCCTGATTTTCATCAACGCGGCGCAAGCTCCGCTTCCCCTTGGGGGTAACAATAATAACGAGATCTCCGTATGCGGGCATGAATTTTCCTTGGTTTCATTCGCTAAAAGTAAAGGCCATACTCCAAACGCGCCGAAGCGTACAGAGGGGATAGCCCACAGTCAACCTGAAAGCAATGGCGGACGCCCCTTTCCGCCCGTGAATTCTTCGCCGGGATGCCCCGCCCGCTCCGGGCCATGCCGCCCGCCCTTCCCAAGCCTTGCAAAACGCGCAAGATCAGGCTTGACCTCGGGGAAGCCTTGCTTTATAGATTGTCGCTGCCATATTTGCGCCAGTAGCTCAGTTGGATAGAGCAGCAGCCTTCTAAGCTGCGGGCCGTGGGTTCGATTCCTCCCTGGCGCACCAATAGATTTCAAGAGGATACATGCCATAGCGTATGTATCCTCTTTGTCGTTTCCGGCCTTGGTTGCCCACTGGTTGCCCGTTTTGCGGCCAGTCTTATCCATATGATGGCGTCCCGAGGCCCTTCTTCGGCACAGCATGGCCCTGCCGTCATTCTGGTTTGCCATCCCGAATGTGCGCCCGCACGTTCCCTTGCTCAGGGCGAGGCTCATGCAGCCTCCGCACCCCACGGCCTAGGGAACGTGCGGGTGCTTCCTTTTTCTTGGAGCTGCAAGACGCCATCGAGCACGTCTGGGAAGAATGGACGCCGACGGCTGACGTGCGCGGCATGATGCACTTCGGCGATCGCAGCCAGCCCCTCTCTGCCTCCCCGGACAGCGGGCAAACTCCGCCCGTCCGGACCCACGGCGGGAGTGCCCCTCAGGAACGGCGGCATGGCGTACACCTGCCGGCCATCAGTCCCCACGGGCCGGGGTAGCCTCAAGAAGCCGGAACAGGGGCACGGCCCGCATCCGTCTCCCGCCGGAGGCGGCCCCATTCAAGCGCTTTTGCGGAGATACACCCGCAATCCCATGCCTACTCCCCACGACCTGAAGGGAGGCCCCCTCTCCGGCCTATCCCGGCCCCCGCGCACCCGGCAACTTGCCCTCTGCCCAGTCATCTCCTGCCGGATATCGGAAATAAGACACACTGACAGAACACGATCCGCCATTTCATATCTATTATCCCAAAACAGTAAATATCACATTACCAGGATAGCATGCTTTTCATTTCATAGCATCTTTTGGTGCGGCAAACAGCCTCTTTTTTCAAAAAGGAGAACAATTCACTATTATTAAAACTATTTTATTCTTTTCAGGAATGTTTCATACATTTATTATTTCACGAGTTGCACAAATCATGGCTACGGTGTATATTAAAAAGATAACGCCATGATACTTTTGATGATTGGGCACAAGACAAGGGGAAGGACAAGGGGACTTCATGCAAAATACGCGTCATTCATTCCTGGGAATAGTGATAATATGTGCAGCATCTATCATTTTTTGTTTAGTGAGTACATTCCTGCTCTATGAGACAAAAGAAAAAGTTGCTACCGCATACAGACATCCTTATACCGTATCCAATACCGCCCGCGAAATACATTCACAAGCCCTTGATACGAAGTTCTTTTATCGGAAACTTCTGAGCAGCGAAACGAGCGACAAGAAAAAACTTGCCCTTATCGTCCATGAGCGCTTCCTCAAAATAAATATGGACAGGGATAAAATTAAAAAAAAGTATCTGGGGCCTGAAAAAGATATAGAAAGGCTTTTCAATGCCACGGACGCCTTTCACAATGCCTTGCTGGAAGGGCTTTCCTATTCCCCTTCACACTCGAAAACGGAGATCCTTTCCTATATTGATGCCAATGTGGAACCCGCCTATATCGAGCTTGAGGATTCGCTCAAAACGGTTATCTCTTTTGCCAACAGTAAGATACGTGAATTCGTAGGGCAGTCTTCCCTTACCGTCAACATGGCGACGGCCGGTTCCTTTTTCCTCATCCTCGTTGTCCTGACCGTGGCGTTCTTTTTCTACCGGCTTCAAAAAAAGGCCGGACAGGCCATCGCATATCGGGAAAAGCTGTTCGATATCCTGTGCAACAGTATAGATGACGTCTTCGTCATTTATCATGTGCGGGACAAACGCATAGAGTATATCAGCGGAAACGCCGACCGCATACTCGGCCTTGGAAACAACGATATCAGCACCCTGCATTCCCGGCTTTCGGCAGCGAATCAGAAAGTGCTTGACGACTTCGCCAAACAGGCACCGTTCGACGCGCCGAAGGGATGCGACTTTTCGATGAAGGATACCCTGACCGGCGAAGACCGCTTCATGCACCTTCACCTGTACCCCGTAAAGGAAAACGCGGGCACCATCCGGTACGTCGTGTCCCTGTCGGATCGCACCCACGAGGTGAAGACGCGGCAAACGCTCAAGGACGCGCTGGCGAGCGCGCAGCAGGCCAACACCGCCAAGCGCGACTTCCTTTCCCGCATGAGCCACGAAATCCGCACCCCCATGAACGCCATCATCGGGATGGCGACCATCGCCGCCGCCCATATCCAGAACCACGGGCGGGTAGTCGACTGCCTCCATAAGATCAGCTTTTCCTCCAAGCACCTCATGGCGCTGCTCAACGACGTTTTGGACATGTCCAAGATAGAAAGCGGGAAACTCGCCGTCCACCACGAGGAATTCGATCTCCCCAATCTGATCGACTCCATCGTCTCCATCATGTATCCCCAGACGGAATCGCAGGGGCAGCACTTCAGCGTGGCGCTGTCCGGCATCGAAGAGGAAAAGCTGGTGGGGGACCCCCTGCGCATCAACCAGATCCTGCTGAACCTGCTCTCAAACGCCAGGAAATTCACGCCTGAAGGCGGCTCCATCAAGCTTGAGGTCAGCCAGAAACGCAAAAACGGCGGCGTGCTGATGCGCTTCACCGTAAGCGATACCGGCATCGGGTTGAGCGAAGCCTTCCAAAAGCGGCTCTTCAAACCCTTTGAGCAGGCGGACAGTTCCATTTCGCAAAAGTACGGGGGGACGGGGCTTGGGCTCGCCATCACGCACAACCTTGTCACGCTCATGAACGGCACCATCGGGGTACGGAGCAAGGAGCACGAAGGCTCGTGCTTCACCGTCGAGCTCCCGCTTGCGCTCCCCCCCAACGGCCATATCCAGAAAAAAGAGCAGATAGCGCGGGATATGAAAGTGCTCGTCGTCGACGACGACCTCGACACCTGCGAATATGCGGCCCTCATCCTGCGGCGGATGGGCATTGCGGCCAAGTGGGTCCTGACGGCGCGGGAGGCGCTCGATCAGGTCGTGGACGCCCACGAACGGGGCAGCGGCTATGACGTCTGCCTCATCGACTGGAAAATGCCGGAGATGGACGGCATCGAGGCCACGCGCCGCATCCGCGAAGTGGTTGGGCCGGAAACCCTGATCATCATTATTACGGCCTACGACTGGACGTCCATCGAACAGCGGGCGCGCGAGGCCGGGGCAAACGCGTTCCTTTCCAAGCCCCTCTTCTCTTCGGCCCTCTATCATACGCTCTCCGCCGTATCGCAAAAGAAACCCGCCTCCGCCGCGGCGGAACTGGAACCGGGCACGGAGGGCCAAGCGCCCAGTTTGCGCGGCCGTCACGTGCTGCTGGTGGAAGACAACGATCTGAACCGCGAAATCACTGAGGAAATCCTCAAAATGAAGGGAGTGTCCTTCACATGCGCCGAGAACGGGCAGATAGCGGTGGACATCTTCACGGCGTCCGCCCCCGGAACATTCGACGCCATACTCATGGATATCCAGATGCCTGTGCTGGACGGCTACGCGGCCACGGCCGCCATCCGCGCGTCCCATTCGCCGGAATCGCAGGCGATCCCCATCATCGCCATGACCGCCAACGCCTTCCATGAAGATGTTGTTTCGGCCTTGTCGGCGGGCATGAACAGCCACATCTCCAAACCGATCGACCCCGAATGCCTGTATCAGGTGCTGATCGCCTCCTTGCGGGATCAAGCGAAACCAGCCGGGGCATGAGGGGGACCCCGCATGGGGAGGGCTGCCTATCTCCTTTGTCCTCCCCCGGCCCGGCGCTGACGCCCCGCCCTGTCCGAACCAAGACCGCATGAACGCATTGGCGGAGCGGGCCGCCGTGGGGATTCCGGCATACGGCCCGCCGCGTGAGGGCTCGGCTTGGGGCCGAAAAGCCCGGCAAGAGGCGAATGCGGCCCCTGCGCGGGAGGCCCCGCGTGCTTCCAAGATGTGGCGTGCGGCTGTTCAGCCCCAAGCCGCCCCTGCCGCCGCAAGCTTCCCCGGCATCAAAAGACCTTCAGGCAAGCGGGGCAACTCGCCAACACGGCCACCCCGCCGGGAATCCCCGCTCATCCCGCCCCGCTTCCGTCCGGCTGCCGTGCGTCCGGAATCCCGGCATCCGTCCTGTCCGCCGCGCGGGTTCCAGCGCAAACGCAAGCGGCAACGCCCCATGAGGCCGCCGCGTCGTGCGGAGGCGCCGCCCGGCGCTCCGGGGCCGGTTCGAAGAACGCGCTGGCCTCCTTCCCCCTGCCGGGCGGGAGGCGTTTTTTCTTGCCCCGTTTCGCGCCCGTGCCCGAAAAGAGCCCCGGCGCGGCGTTGACGGCCCGCCTGCGCTGTTCGAAAAGGGTATGCTGATAGACGCTCAGGAGCATCGTGATGTTCTTGTGCCCCATAGTCTCCGCCACACATTTGATGTCCGCCCCGTACACAAGCGCCAGCGAGGCGAAGGCGTGCCGCAAGTCATACGGCCTGATGCGCCGCGCGATGCCCGCCCGGCGCAGGGCGTTGTGCCAGCCGCTGGAAATGCTCCGGACGGGGCGCCCTTTATAGGCAATGACATAGGCGCACCCGGTCTGCCTGTCCTCCTCGTGCCACCGCCTGAGCAGGCCAAGCACGTCGTCCCGGATCGGCACGTCGCGGGATTCCTCCCCCGCCCCCTTGTGCGCGTTCGGCATCCTGATCACGCCCGTTCCGACGTCCACATCGGACCAGCGGAGCCGGAAAAGCTCGCTCGGGCCTATGCGCGCCCCGGTCGCCATGCCGAGCACGATGACCCGCTGGATATGCGGGGCCGCCGCGTCGTACAGCAGGCGCGCCTCCTTGACGGACGGCGGCGCGATACGCTGGGCTTTGGGCTTGGCGATACGCAGCGATACCAACGGGTTGGAAAGCAGCAGACGCGCCCGTACCGCCCAGCCGTACGCCGCCCGCAGGATGCTCACGCGGCGGTGCACGGTGGACTGCCCCACCCCGCGCTGGCGCTGCACTTCGCACCAGGCCAGCACATCGTCGCAAGTGACGCAGTGCGCCCGGCGGTGGCCGAAAATAGCCGTCAGCGGTTCGGCATGCTGCGTCGTCGTGCTCCTTGTGGTGGGGTTTTCCAGTGTCCCCGCATACCGCTCAAGGAGCTCCGCGACCGTGGCCTTTGTCGCCGATGCCGAAGACATGCGCCGCTTCGCCCGGCGCATCAGCTCCCGCTCGCGGATATGCATCTCGGCCTGTACGGATTCGAACTGCCGCGCCTCGCCTTCAGTCGAAAAGCTCTTGATGCGCTGCTTGCCGCTCCACGGATCACGGTACCTGAGAACCCATTGCCGACGGCGATATTCCACGAAACGCAAACCCATTGCGATCCTCCTGTATTGTTTACGGAATGCATACAGTACAGGAGGAAGGCAGGTCTACAGCGCCGCGAGCTGGATCCGGAACGGTTCGGCCTCGGCCTCATGCGCCCGCCACTGCTCAAGGGCATACTCGTCGCCGACGGCCAGGCCCGCAAGGGTGCGGGGAGTCAGGTACTTTGCGTCAAGCGCCGCAAGCCGCCCCTTGATCTTCGCCTGCGCTTCTTGCGCCAGCTCCTCGGCCGACTTTTCCGGCTTCGCCAAAAGCGCCTCCGTAGGGAGCGGGCCAAGCTCCTCCGTATACCGGGGCTCGGAACGCCACGTGTCGCCGGGAAGCCAGTAAGGCGTCCCGCCTTCCTTGCGGCCGCGCTCGTCCATATGCTGGCGATGGTCTTCCACCGCCTCCCACGCGTCCCCGGTCCAGCGGGCAATGTGCCCCGCAGGAATGTCGGCAGGCAAAGCAACGGGCGTCGCACCGGTCGCCTCCAGCATATACTCGCCATTGGGACGCCGAGTGGCATCACGGCTGCCAGTGTACTCGCCAGTCTTCAAATCATACATATGAAGCTGAGGGATGGTCATAACAATCTCCTGTGGTTAGATATTTTATAGTAGTAAAAGCTTCGGAAAAACTGTTCGCTTAGGTTAGGAACGTATAATCCCGTAGGGTTAGCAGCATTTGGTCGCCATTTTCCGAGGTTAGCTGCGATGGTGGCGGAGTTCGCGTTATACGCCAGCAACATCCCTGCGAACCCTCCGGCATCGTATATCTTTTTCAGTTCGGGCCAGTCCGCGAACAACGCGAGGTCGCCGTTCGCCCAGACGTGTCCGGCGGGCAGGGTCGTGGAGCGCCAGTAGCGCGGGACGCCGATCATGGAAAGCCGGAAGGCTTCTGAAGCTGTCACGCGGGCGTCGTTCCCTTGACACGCCGTACCCGCACCAGTGCCGTACTTGACCGTCAGCGTCCGGTTCGCCGTAAGCGAACCGCCTCCGGAGAGCCCGGTTCCGGCGATAACCTGAACGGTCGTCGGGACAGCGCCGATATCCGCAGGAGTGAGGCGTCCGTGCCCCCGGTCTTGTGTGTGGTCTTGTGTGCCGTAGGCGTCCGGGCATTACTCAGACGAGCGTCGTTTCCCTGACAAGCCGTGCCCGCAGCCGTACCGTAGGTGACTGCCAGCGTCCGGTTCGCCGTAAGCGAACCGCCTCCGGAGAGCCCGGTTCCGGTGATAACCTGAACGGTCGTCGGGACAGCACCGATATCCGCAGGAGTGAGCGCATCCGTGCCCCCGGTCTTGTGTGTGGCTTTGTGTGCCGTGGGCGTCCGGGCATTGCTCAGACGGGCGTCGTTCCCTTGGCACGCTGTGCCCGCAGCCGTGCCATAGCTGACCGTCAGGGTCCGATCCGCTTCGAGAGTGCCGCCCCCACTGAGGCCCGTGCCCGGCTTGATCTGAATCGTCTTGGCCGCAGCCCCGATGTCCGCTGGCGTGATGGCGTCCGAACCTCCGGTCTGGTGCGTAGCCTTGTGCGGCTTTGGCGTCCGAGCGTCGGCAAGGCGCACGTCATTGCCCTGACACGCCGTGCCCGCCGTGTTGCCGTACTTGACGGTCAGCGTCCGGTCGGCTTCGAGCGTGCCGCCGCCCGTGAGCCCCGTCCCGGCCTTGATCTGCACGCTCTTGCGGGCCAGTGTCTCGTGCGCCCCGCCGTCCTTGTTGTGCGCGTCGAGCTTGCGGTCGACGTACTCCCGCGTCGCCAGCACCTGCGCCGGGTCGATCTCGATGGAAACCGTGGCCGCATCGAGGACGCGGATGATGAGCCGCACAAGCAGATCCGTTGCCGCGCCGGAACTGATATCCGGCTTCTCGGTCAGCGGCGTGTTGCCCACGGCGAACAGCGTCCCGTCATCCATCCACAGTCCCACTTCGCGGATGTACCAGCCGCCCTCGGCCTGCGGGATGAACAGCTCGGCGGTGAACAGATCCGGGGTGGCCGGATCAAGCACGATGTCATTGATCTGGGCGCGGAACCGTTCGTTCACGAGCTTCGTCATTGTGGAAAGCGGCGTCACGGGGTTGCCCCCGCCGTCGCCCACGGACATATGCGAGAGCTTGACGGTCTTGCCCTGCGTCAGCGCCTCTCTGACGGCGTTGCGTCCGGCGTTCGTCGTTACGGTGCGGAATTGTTGGCTCATATCTCCTCCGGTGCGATGGTCAAAATGTGCTGCCAGTGGGCGACGGCGCCCGTGTTCAGCGAAAGTTCCTGTTCCAAGTCCGTGATTTCTTCGGGCCAGATGGTCATGGTGTTCCCCATGCCGAGCACGGCCCCGAAGCGCGTTTCGCAGTTGCTGCCGAGCGCCACGGTGATGCCGAGGTGGTCGAGGTGCGAACGGGTGTTTTTCGTTTCGAGGATGATCTGGCGGGCGCGGTTGATGTCGTCGGCGACGATGCCCTGCTCGAACAGCGTCACCAACACTTTGAAATGGTACGGCTGGCCGCCCTCGTAGTCGTACCATTCCGTCACTGTCGTCTCGACGTTGCCGAGGGCGGCGGTCACGGCGGTTTCCACGGCCCACGGCGTCCCCTTTTTGCGGTGCACGGCGATGGACGTCTTCACCATCTCCAGCCGCTCCGCGTAGGTCCGGGCGATGTCGTAGTTGTCGACGTGGAGCTGCCACGCCAGCAGATCCAGCAGCGGCTCCTCAAGCGCCCGTAAGCCCCCGGCCTGTTCCGCAAGGCGGCGCAGGGGCGGCAGCAGGTCCGGCTCCTTGCCGTAGAGCCGCGCGTACAGCAGCAGCGACGGGATGGCCTTCACGGACGGCACAAGCAGCCCGTCCAGCGCGTCGGCCGCCGCCCGGATCGCCGGATCGCCAGCGATGGAATCCGGGAGCAGCTCAAGGAACGGCGTGGAACCGATGCGCCGGCTACTCATCTTCAACCCCGCCGAACGTCATGGCCACGGACGTCTCGCGCGCTATCTGCGTCTCGGTGAGCCGCTGGAAAACGGGTGTCGCCAGTTCCACGCGCTTGGCCCCGGCGTTCCGCATCCGGGCGATCAGCTCGTCCGGGTTGATGTCCCGCCCCGGCTTCGACCGCTGCCAAAGGCGGTATCCTTCCACAGCGGCGTCCACGGCCTTCGTGATCGAGGCCAGCAGCGTGGAGTCGGACGACGACAGGAACCACTTCCCGGCAAGCGCGTACTCCACCGTCTCCGGCGACCCGACGAGCACCTTGTCGGTGAGCGGGCGCACGTCCTTGGGCGTCAGCGCGTTCTCCACCTCTTCGATCATGGCCTCGTCCGGCAGTTCCCCGTCCGTCATGACAAAGCGGACGTCAACGATGCCCGGCGTCGGGGAGGTGACGCTCACCGCGCTGATGTCGGCGCTCACCGCCTTGACCCGCGCTTCATACGCGCCGTTCGGCCCGGCAACGGAAAAGCTCTCCGGAGCCATGCGGATGCGGTCGCGGAACCGCTCGTCCCCCTCCTCGTCACAGCCGGAAAGCGTGGTGGCCACGTTGCTCACCCGCGTGATGTACGGCAGCGGATCGACGAGGCGGCATATCTGGCCCGGCAACAGGCCGTTGCCCGAGGCCCCCGCTTCCGTGGCCTTCGCGGACGTTTCGACAAAAAGCTCCCCCGCGGGAAGCACGGCGTCGGACAGCGTGGCGAACATGACCCCGCCGGACTGCGTGGTCACGCGCGTCCCCGCAGGGATGGGCACGGCGAAGGCCAGCGCCCCGTCGACGCCGAAACGCACGGTCGTCCGGGCGGGCTGCGGCTGGATGCGGAGCACGCCCATCGGCGCGCCGAGATGGTCGAGATGCCCGCCCCGCGCGTAGGCAAGGAGGTTCTGTTTGCCCGCCAGATCGATCAGGCCGTTCTGGACCGAAAGGATGTAGGCCAACGATTCCAGAAACAGGCGCACGGGGTCGCCCGGCTGGAGCGTCGCCTTGGCGATGGCCTCATACGCCGTGATGATCGCCGTCTCCGTCTCCCCGGCGCTCTGCGGCGCAAAAGAGACGGACGGCAGGCCCGAAAGATCAGCGAAAGTCATTCAGGTACTCCTTGCGGATTTCGACCGTGACCACGGGCGTCAGCTTCCCGTCAGCCGCGCCGGACGTGTCCGCCTTGAACGCCACGCTCTTGACCTTGATGCGCGGGACGCAGCGCTCCAGCCCCCGCCCTATCTCCGCGACGAGCAGGGGCCTCGACTCGGGCAGCGGCAGGTCGATCAGCTCCCACGACAGGCCGAAATCCCGGTCGAGCGGTACGCTTCCCTTACGTGTGGCCAGCGCCGTGCGGATTTCCTGCGCCAGACCGCGCAGGCCCGTCGCGCCGATTTCCACGGACGCGGGCACGCTCATGTCCACGGTCAGTTCCATCAATTATACTCCGTGAGGTTCAGGGCTATTTCGGCGCTCATGGTCACGCCGTTGTGGAAAATCCGGTGCTGCACCTCAACGCTTTTGAGCACGTACAGGCCGTAGTAGGTCAGGCCGAGCACGAGCGGCACCTCCTCGCCGAGCACCGCCAGCTCGCGCAGGGCGTCGATCCGCATGTCCACGGTGAACGCCAGCGGCGTCAGCGGGAAAAGCTGGACGGTCAGGCTGAGTGTGTCCAGATTGCGGCCCGTGTGCTGTACCTTCGGAAGCCCGGACACGCATTTGTGCTCGGCAAACTGGATTTCCCGCTGCTGCTTGAGGTCGCGGAACGTCGCCACCTCCGCGTCGGTCACGGTGAAAAAGAAGGTGCCAAGGACGCCCTGGTACATCATTTGGGCGCTCCGGTGGTCCCGCCGTGCGGACAGTCGTGGACATGGGCGAGGAAGGAAATGCCGTTCACGGTCACGTCGCCCCCGGTGACGGTTATGTTGCCGCGATGCCGGATGTTCCCCTGCGTCGCGGCCTCCGTCCCCCCGCCTCCGGACCCGCCCATCGAGAGCGCGGGCGAGTTCAGGCCGCTCTTCGCCGCCGAGGTCAGCTCCAGCGCGCCGCCAGCCGTCACCTTGCCGCTTCCTTGAAGCGTCACTTCAACATTTCCGGTCACGCTGGCCTCCACGTCGCCTCTGACCGAGGCCCTGAGTTTGTGCGCGGCGCGGTCGTACTCAAGCGTCGTGCCGTCGCTGAACGTCCGGTGGAACTTGTCGCCGCTCGACACGGGCGGCATCTGCGCCCCGTACATGGAGCCGAGCACGAAGCCCTCCTCCAGCCCGTTGCCGAGGAACAGGCACAGCACCTGATCCCCAACGTCCGGCAGATCGAAGGCCATGTCCGCGCTGGCGCGGGGGACGAGCACGGGGAGCCACCCGGAGACGAGCTTCGCGGTCACGGTGTCGCGGAACTCCACCCGGACGCGGTACTTCTCAGGCTGGCGGGACACGACAAAGCCTACGCGGGCGAGTTCGTTCATCTTCATATCCATCAGTAATCCAGCGCCTTTTCCAGCTCGAGGCTGGTCGTATAGCCGCCATCCGCCGAGAACGTGTGCGTCGCCTGGGCGATGACGTATTTCGAATCGAAGCGGCCCCATCCCTGAATGTCCAGCACGGTGCCCGCCCGGAACCGGGTGTCGCCCATGCCGGACAGCGAGGCGGTCTGCTCCTTGCGGTTCTTGTCGCGCAGCTCCGCCTTCGCCATGCGCTCGGCCTGCGCCTGATTCTCGATCCGCTTGTTGATGTAGAGCACGCGCCCGGTCGTGGGCGGGATGTTCGGCTCGTACTGCGTCTCTATCGTCTCGGAATCCGCCGCTTTCGTGTAGCCGACCACGCATTGGGTATAGATGCCCTCGGTCGTCCGCTTGGCCCGGAAGGACTGGAAGTCCAGCCCCTCGCCGGGTTCGGCCTCCCCCGCCCGTTTGATGGCGATGGGCTCCAGCTGATCCGCCGTCTGGCCCGCGTACACGACCACCCTGTCGCTTTTCACCGCCAGCCGGAGGCCCTGCTCACTCGTGATGCGCTGCATGAACTCAAGGTCGCTCTCCTGCCGCTGCTCCACCCGCTCGTAGACCAGCTCAGGCCCCCGGTAGAGGGTGTCCAGCCCGGCAGCTCCGGCGAGATCCGCGATGACCGTGGTGATGGGCGTCTTCTCCCACGAGCGGGTCTTCTTCTGGAGCATGAGCGAGGACTTCACGGCGGCGGGCACGGCCTTGACGGTCACGGTGTCCCCGCCTTCCGCACTCGACTCCAGCTCCATCTCGTCGACCTCAAACTTCCCGCAGGGCAGTTCCTCGACAGCGCCGATCTCCCGCCAGTTCTCGGTCTGGATGCTCGCCTCGATCACGTCCCCGGTCTGCGGGAGCCAGTCGCCTTGCCACAGCCCCTCGCGGTCCTCCAGAACGATCTGGAGGTCGTCCAGTTCCTCGTCGGCCTTGTCGGTGTAGGTCAGGCTGACGAGGTACGGCATGAGGTCGAGGGTCACGTCATGGCCCTTGATGCTGATGGTCACGGCTGCGCGGCGCATCACATACGCTCCCACGGGGGCAGGGAGGACACCTTCACGGACGGCGCTTCCGGTGCAGCGACGCGCACGTCTCCGCCGAAAATCAGGGCGTCCAGCTCCTCAACGTTCTCGGGGAACAGCGTGCCGAGCCGCAGTTCGTCGCCATAGGCGTCCTTCGCAAGCTGATCCCACGCCTGTCCCTGCTTCGTCCGCTTCTCACTGGGCATGTGCTGTCCTCGCCTTGTCCGAGCGCATCTTCTCAAGTGCGCGCCGGACGAGTTTGGCGAACTCAGGCTCCAGCAGCTTGAGTTCCTTCTTGAGCGCGGAGACGTTCCCCGCGTCCGTGATGTTGAAATGCTGCACGATCTGGATGTCGCCCGAGGCCTCCGGCTGGCGCTGCGCGGGAGCCTTTTTGTTGCGCTCCAGCAACATCGGCGTCTGCGGAAGCACGGGCGCAAAAGCATCGCGGCCAAACTTCGCGCCGACAGGACTTTGCCCGGATGCGGAAGCCATGAGCACGGACGCGCCCACGGGCTTCGATGCATCCTTGTCCTTCTTCGAGGCAGCCGGGATGAATACCGTGCTGAATCGGTTGCCGCTGTCCAGCGAGACGACCGTGACGGGTCCGGCGCCCTTCCCTTTCTTGCCGCCCTTACTGCCTTTCTTCCCGGCATCGCTGGAGGACTTGCCGGTCAAACCCGCTGCCAAGGCATCCGCCCGCTCTTGGTAAGATGGCTTGGCTGGATTCTCCGATGCCGGAGCGGTAGCCTGAGTCGCTTTTTCGCCGCTGGTGGACATGGACGCGGCTTGGGGTGGTTTGGGCGCACCGGATGCCACGGGAGTAGACTTTTCCGAGGGCGTTTTCCCGTCTTCTCCGAATGCCGTATTCCACGCATCGGACACCGCGCCCGTGACTTGGCTGACGGCTGACTTCACAGTGTCGATCGTACTGAAAACCCAATCAAAGCTGTCCCGCAGCCACTTGAACATGCTGGCGAACACGCCCGTGATGGCGTCACAGAGGCCGCCGAAGAAGGCCGTTGCGCCCTCCCAGACAGAGACGACGCCGTTCCATGCTCCAGAAGCCGCGCCGCTCATCCAGCCCCACATGACGCCGGCGCCAGTGCTGACCCCATCCCACATGACGGCAAAGAAACTCGTGACGCCGTTCCAAAGCCCGGTCACGACATTCCACGCTGTGGAAGCGGCATCCGTAATCCACGTCCACGCACTTTCCGCCATGCTCGTGACGCCTTCCCACAGCCCGCTGAAAAAGCCCGTGATGCCCGACCACACCTGTAGACAGATGTCCTTTGCTCTGGAGAACAACCCGGTGATGAACGTGATGGCTGGCTCGAACACTTTGAGGAGGTTGCCGCCGAGCACGGAAAAGAAGACGCCCAGACGGTTCCATGTATCCGTGACGGAGGCCCAGCCGGTCACGAAGAAATTGATGATGCTGCCCACAGTCTGGGAAATGGTCCCCACGACGCCATCCCAGATCCCTTTCAGGGCGGGGCCGATGGTGTCCCAGTGTTCGATCACGAAATCCACGGCAAAACCTAGCGCCACCAGCAATGCACCCACGCCGGACGCGACAAGAATGGAACGCAAACCGCCAGCGAAAAAACGCGAACCGGCCCCGGCGATGCGGCTGGCCGCCCCCCATGCCTTGCCTGCCGCGGCCATCGCCCATGTCTGTGCCGTGGCCAGCCGTTGAGAATCGGACAGCAGTAATGTGACGCTGCGAAGAGAAGCTACCGATGTCTGCACGCCGTTGATGATAAGCCCCAGAGCCAGCCCGCCCACGGCAAGCCCGGCTATAACCGCGGCTCCGGTCATGAGCACGGCGGTCGTCCGGGGGAAACGCTGGGCAAGGTCGCCCGCCCGGGTGGCCACGCCGCTCAGTCCACGCGCCACGGCGCTCACCACGGGCAACAGGGCTGTACCGACAATGGTCCCCAAGCGGGTCATGCTGTTTTGCAGCAGCTGGATATGGTTGGCGGTCGTATCGGCGATGGTGGCGTATTCCTGTTGCATGGCCCCCTGATAATTCTTAGGTGTGGAAATTTTGTCCAACGCCATGCCATAGCGGTCCATATTCTTGGTAAGTCTAGAGATTTTAGGGGCATGATCCGCTCCCAAGATGGCATTGAGCGCCCGCATGGGATCTTTGCTCTCGGTGACGCGCTGCAAAAAGAGCAACAATGCCCCTTGGGCATCTTTCTGAAATATCTCGGCCATCTCTTCGCCGCTCATGCCGAGCGACTGAAACGCTTCCTGAGCATCTTTCGACAATTTGTCCGCCGTACCCAGACGAACCAGCATGGCGTTGGTGGCCGTGGATGCTTCTTCGGCCCCCATCCCCGCTTCCAGAAGCGTCGCACCCAGCGCCGATACTTCCTGCCCAGTCAGGTTATATGTTTGAGCCGTGCCGCTGGTTCGGTTGGCGAAGTCAATAATCTGCGCAGCCGGAGCTTTCATGGTGTTGGAGAGCGCGTTCATGGAATCGCCCAACAGACGTACACCATCCTGACTGAGCTTAAAGTTTGTGCGCATGTCGGTCATGGCTGCCCCGGCTTCTTTCGCACTCATATCAAAGGCCACGCCCATCTTGGCCGCGTCTTCGGAGAAAACCAGCAGTTCATCCTGCTTGATGCCTGCCGCACCTGCGGCTGCGGCAATTTCAGCCAGCCCCTTGGCCGTCACCGGCAGTCGGGTGGACATTTCCAGCAAATCCTGACTGAAGACCTTAAAGTCCGCATCGTCAAAATCCGTAACCTTTTTTACGTCGGCCATGCTGGATTCATAATCAATGGCCAACTTGACTGGCATGGCCACGGTAGCGGCTTGAGCTGCTGTACCCATCAACCGCCCATTCAGGTCATCCCGCTGGGAACGCAGGGTGTCTCTCCGCTGACGGTTGGCTTGTGTGGCTTGCTGGATGCGTTGCGCCCGAGCAGCGTTTTCTGACAATCCGCGATACTCCCGTGACAGTTCCCGAACGGAACCGCCCGCACCCGTAGCGGCAGCCACCGTCTCACGAAAGGCCGCGCTGGAAAGACGTACTTGTCGGTTCAACGCATCGACGGAATCCTCAGCCTGCCGGATCTGGCGGCCCAAGGTGCCGGATGCGCCGCCAGCGGCGTCGGCACGGGCGCGCAGCGTGGCCAATTGCTGTTGGGCCTCGCGCAGTTGTGTGCCCAATCCTTTCAAGGCCGCGCTCTGCTCTCCAACCATCGTGGCCATGACGCTTCGGCGCTGGTCCCTGGGCGTGGCGGCCAAGGTGCCGCGCAGGGCCGCTCTTTGTGAGTCCTCCGCTCGGGCGACTTCCAGCCCGGATTCGGCCCGGGCTTTCGTCACCCGCTGGGCTTCGATTTCTCCGCGAAGCTGCCGGTACTGACTGATAAGCCCTTGTAGGGAGCCGCCCGCCGTGGACGCTCTGGCGCGGGTTTCGGCAAAAGCCGCGTTCTGCCTCTCCAGACGAGAGGTCAATCCGGAAACGTCCGTTTCCGCCTGCCGTATCTGAATCGCCAGCCTGCCCGAAGCGCCCCCTGCGGCATCGGCCTGAGCGCGCAGCGCGTCCAGCACGCCGCGCGCCCTGTCCAGTTCCGACCGGGTTCCCCGGATGGCCTTTTGCTGATTGATCAGACTGGCCCCGAGTCGGCCCACAGGGGACTGCTCCATGTCCCGTATGGACTGCGTGATGCCGCGCACCTGTCCTGTGGCGGCCCTGAACGAGGAGCCGAAGCTGCTGTCCAAAGACGCTCCAAGAGCGAACGACACGCCAAATTCACGAGCCATACTCATCCTCCGCAATGCTGTTGGCGGCCTGAACATATCCGGCGAACTCCGCCGGGGTCATATCTCGGATGTCCGAACGCGACCAGTTGCTGAAGCGTCCGAGCTGCAACATGCCCGATCTCAGTCTTCCAAGCTTTTCTCCGGCATCCCATCCGTCTCCGGAGTCATCGTAGGGTCCTCGCCCTCCGGGGCGTTCAGCTCGTTCAGGGCTTCGCGCAACGCCGTGTAGTCCGGTCCATACAAGCTTCGGATCGCATCGTAAGGCAGTCTGGTGAGCTTGCTGAAATGCAGACCTCAACCGTGACCGAGTTCTTCGGGCGCTTGAGCCTGATGGCCATTTCCATAGCGTCCTCTTCGTCCCCCACCGTGGATCGGCGGATAGTGATCTCGGTGACTTCCTCGCCGCCGACGATGATGGGTTCC
>ERZ1673695.1583-NODE-1583-length-22213-cov-6.387445_pt1 | contig 22213 bp, 19 predicted proteins | sample MGYA00580225_ERZ1673695 | MGnify/ENA primary metagenome ERZ1673695 (study PRJEB41218, sample SAMN15661739) | gut metagenome | host: Homo sapiens | place: Canada: London | collected 2015-08-20/2019-03-30 | study: EMG produced TPA metagenomics assembly of... | reverse complement strand
ATATATCATTTTTTATCACAGTTTTTGAATTTACAGAAATTTTTTCGCAGAGCCAGAATGGGGCTTGACAGCAAACACATTTTACCGCCGTATCCGTGAGTATGAGGCTGCCCACCACATCTCCGAGCAGACTTCCACTTGATGATAACCGCCAGCGGAACGGAAATGCCCCTCACAGCCGTCCGAACCTGCGGAGCGTAAAACTAACCACCAAAAAAAGCACCCTCTCAGATACGCTCCGAGTGGGTGCTGTTACTATGTATCATTTGGGTATCCGCTGATTATGGGATATGCCATAATGCTGATTTTGATTTATGCGGAACGGTTTTTGAGTGCGCCAATAGACTAAGGTTAATGGCATATAGCTGATAGCTTTATTTTTCTTTCAAACTTTCATCAAAACCTTTCACAATCGGATCGAGGAAGTATCTCATAACTGATTGCTTTCCGATTTTCACTTCCACTGAACCTGATAAACCGGACATCACATTGATACCCGGGTTTGTGTTATCTACATCCAGCTTTACAAGATAAACGCTGCCTAATTGCTCACTGTTGAAAGAACTGGGACTGATATACTTGACCGTCCCTTTTACCGTACCATATTTGTTGTATGGGTAAGCTTCGAGCTTTATCTCTGCTTCCATTCCAACCATAATATCGGCGATATCCATGTTTTTCACATAGCAAGCCATCTCAACAGGTGCATCCGCCGGAACGATCGTTATAATTTGCTGTGCCGATGTTACAGTCTCACCTACGTTATTTACTGCAATGCTGTTGATGTAACCATTGACCGGAGCAGTGACCTTTTGGTAATCAAGCGAGAGCTGATACTTTTCAAGTTCAGAATCAGCCTGTTTCAGCTTACTGTTGATATCTGATATGTTGGAGTTGATCTGCTCACTGTAGGAAGTTTGCGCATTCAAAATATTTAATTCTGCTTGCAGATATTCATTCTCTGCCTGTTGAAGCACAAGTTTTTGTGCATTGAATTCTGCCACGGAAATCATAGGATTTGTGTTGTAGTCATCATATTTGATTTGTGCAATGTCTCTTGTAAGACCGGCGTTTTCTTTGGTACTTTCAAGTATGCTCAGATTATTCTGATAAGCCTTCTCATTGTCAATGATTGTAAGGATGTATGGTTGAAGATTTGCACCGTACTTTGTAATATCGACTGTTGAAACGTCCTCTCCATTTTTTATCATTGTGTATATCTCTTTTTGCGCCTCCAGCACTTCTTTTTGTTGCGAAAGCGCTTCTACGTCGATGTCAATGCTCTGCGTATCGAGTTCGATAAGCACATCTCCGGCTTTCACATATGCCCCTTCCTCAACATTGATTGATTTCACGGTTCCGCTGGTATAGGTGTTGAGTGAACTGATATTCCCTACCGGCTGCATAGTACCACTGGATGTGACAACAATATCCACCTTAGACAGGCAAGCCCATACGATTGCTGCAATTAAAAGCGTGAAAACACCGAGAATGATAACAGTTCCGGCTTTATGTGCCGGGCGCTCTATGATTTCCAGCATTGACGGCATGAAGTCGTATTTCAATTCTTTATCACGCTTACTGCTATGCCTGAGAACATAGTCCTTCTGTGCCTTATCCATCGACCTCACCCCTTTGCTGCTGATTGTAGAGATATGCATAAAGCCCGTTCAAAGTCATGAGCTTTTCATGCGTATCATATTCCACAAGGTTGCCCTTGTCGATAACCATTATTTTTTGCGCATCCTTTAAAGTGGAAAGACGGTGTGCAATGATGATAACTGTTCGATTCTTGCAGATCTCTTTCAGGTTATTTTGAATGATACTTTCAGATTCATAATCCAGTGCTGATGTTGCCTCATCGAAGATGAGGATTCTCGGATCATTGAGAATTGCTCGTGCGATTGCAACTCTCTGCTTCTGACCTCCGGATAGTCCCATGCCTTTTTCACCGATGATCGTATCATAGCCGTTTGGAAGCTCAAGTATGAAGTCGTGCGCACCAGCAATTTTAGCACATTCTATGATTCGATCCATAGTTGCTGTCGAACAATGAATCGAGATGTTCTCCGCAACAGTTCCGTTGAACATGAAGTTTTCCTGCAATACCACACCGATCTGCTTTCTGAGCATTGCGGGATTTACAAGGGAAATATCCATGCCGTCAACGGATATTTTTCCGGCTTCCGGTATGTAGAGCCGCTGTATCAATTTTGATATGGTACTTTTACCGGAGCCGCTCCGACCAACAACGCCCACAACCATTCCTGCTGGTATATCAAATGACATTCCTTTGATAACTTCGCCGCCTTGCGGATTATAACGAAAATGTACTTGATCGAATACGATTTTGCCTTGTATTTTCGGCATAGATGTCTGATTTGTATTCAGAATCGGTTCAGGAGCAGTGTTGAAAATATCACCAATACGCTTGACCGAAAGGGATGCCTGCTGGTATTCCTGCCAGAGCTGTATCAAACGCAGCACAGGACCGCTGACTCTGCCTGAGAGCATACGGAATGCCACAAGCTGACCGACTGTAAAGTTACCGTCCATAACTGCCTTTGCACCAAAAAACAGAATCAAAAGGTCAAATACTTTCTGAATGAATTGACCTGTTGTTCCAGCCGTAGCAGATACCATAGAAGTTTTATAGCTTGCTTTGACATATTCAGCCTGCAAGTCTCCCCACTTCTTTTCAAATTTCGGCTCTAATGCGTAGGATTTTACTGTCTGAACTCCTGTGATAGACTCCACAAGAAACGATTGCGTATTCGCACCTGTCTCAAATTTTTCATCAAGACGTTTCTTGAAAAGCGGTGTCACGATCGCAGAAAGTATCGCATAGACAGGTATTGAACAGATAACAATAACGGTCAACATTTTACTGTAACAGAACAGGACGACAATATATACGATGATGAAAATAAGATCAATCATAGAACTCAGCGGCGTACCCGTCAGAAAATTTCGTATGCTGTCAAGCTCACGGACTCTTGCTACCGTTTCACCCACACGACGGGATTCAAAGTATTTCAGCGGAAGCGCAAACAGATGCTTGAATAGCCTGAAACTTAGCATTACGTCAATGCGGTTTGTGGTATGGGTAAACACATAATTCTTTGCCAGCCCCAGTATCAGCTCATAAATGTACACGATAGCGATTCCTATCGTCAGTACATGAAGCGTGGAGATACTGCGATGCACAAGCACCTTATCCACGACCACCTGCGTCATAACTGGCGTCAAAATTCCTAATATCTGTATTGTAAAAACTGCGATAAGAACTTGTATGAACTCTTTCTTGAATTTCAGAATGGTAGGGATAAACCATTTAAAACTGAAAACTGCTTCACGGTCAATTACGCCTTTTTTATTGATGATGATAGCCGTTCCATCCCATATTTTCGCAAGCTCCTCACGGGTGACAACTTCCGGTGCAGGCTTGTCTGTATGCAAAATCATAAATTTGTCATCCTGCGACTTTGCAATGATGAAAAACTCATCGTCGTTGCCTTTTGCAATCATAGGAGCATTGACATCCTTCAGCTTCTTTATGTTCAGACTGCACAGCTTTGCTTTCATCTTGAGTGCCTTAGCTGATTGAATAATCTCTATTTCACCGGTTTTCTGCTCCGGATCAAGGACAGACAGATTTTCAGCTTGCTCCTTCGTAATCGGAATGCCATGAAATTTCATGACAATCATAAAACAGGACAACCCACTGTCTTGTTTTTTTGCCATATTCTAACCTCCGTAAGCGCAAAAAGCGCAGTAGCATGAAAGCTGCTGCGCTCTCGCTATCTGTCTCTTTTACTGTAATGCGCCTACAAGCAGTGAATCTGTCAGAGAAGTATCCACCGTAATGTCAGTGATGTTCACGCTGTCAGAGATCTGGTCATCATTGTTGCCGAATGCGGACATATTCTCCGCAAGCAGCATTGCCTGGACATCCGTCACATCCGAGATATCATCACTTTCGTCAGTCAGCGCTGTACTCTCGGTCATATCGGTAATCACGGTGCTGCCATCCGTGAGAAGATCGGACAAGCATGTATCGTCCTCGTACAGGGATTCCAGAAGCTCTGCATTTACCTGCTCAGTATCTTCGATTTCGTCAGGCTGCTTTGTCAGTACAAGCTGCCATGTATCCTTATCGACATAGCCTTCTGCACCATCGGCAAACTTGAATGTGAATGTTGACTGCCCCCACTTGAAATTGCTGATGGTCAGCACATCATCTGTACCATTCACAGAAATAAGCAGATTTGAGCCCCACTGGTCGGATACAGTGATCTCGTCGGAGTTGATGTCGGTCAGCATTACGATACTGTGGTCGCTGCCCCACTCATTGATGGTATCCTGTGCATATCCCCTTGCGAAAATGTAGGTGTCCTCACCGTTACCGCCGTTGAGGGAGTCATTTCCTGCACCACCATCGAGAATGTCACTTCCGTCATTGCCGTAAAGGGTATCATTTCCAGCTTCACCATACAGCTCATCATTTCCGCTGCCGCCGCTGAGTCCGTCATTTCCTGCGCCTGCGTGGATCACACCGCCGTCATTGCCCTGAATTGCAAGCCAATCATCAGCATCTGTTCCGTAAATCGGTGCAGAGACAGCCTGAATATCATACTGCCCAAGAACAGTCTCATCGTCGAACACAAAGTTGAAGTCACGATTGCTGTTGAAGTTGAAGAAGCCCTGGATCACCAGTCTGTCCCCTGTCCCCTCACCAAAGTCAATCACAAGGTCGTTGTTCGCCATTCTGGTATTATGCATATCAGCCACTGTGTAGCCATGGATGCGGATCGTGTTCAGGTCGGCAGAAGCGTTGATTGTATCGATGTCATAGCCAATACCAAAGACATAGGTATCACCGCCGTGGTCGCCCTGGAGATAGTCGTTGCCTGCGCCTCCGTCAAGAACATCTGCACCGCCGCCGGCATAGATCCGGTCATCGCCGTCTCCGCCATAGAGGAAGCTTCCGTTGTCGCCGCTGTAGATGATGTCATTACCAGCACCGCCGTAAATAGTATTCACACCATTGCCGCCGTAGAGATGGTCATCCCCGTTGCCGCCCTCGATATAGTCATCATCGTTTCCGCCGTAAATGTAGTCGTCACCATCGCCGCCGTACATCTCATTGTTGCCATTTCCGCCGTTCATGGTATCATTGCCGGCACCGCCTTCGATGTAATCAGCAAGCTCTCCGCCAGTGAAGTTATCATCTCCATTTCCACCATACATATAGTTCAAACCATTTCCGCCATAGAAGGTATCGTCGCCATCCTCACCATACATATAGTTGATGCCTTCACCGCCGACAAAGATGTCATTTCCTGTGCCGCCATACAATGTATCCGTACCGTTTCCGGCTTCAAGATAATCATCGCCTGCATCGCCGTAGAGGGTATCGTCGCCGTCACCGCCAAACAGGGAATCATTACCGTTACCGCCGTGAAGTTCATCATCTCCTGCATCAGCATAGAGTGTATCATTGCCGTCTCCGCCTGAAAGATAATCGTCCCCATCGTTTCCTGCGATTACATCATCCCCGTCTTCGCCGAAGAGCCGGTCGTTTCCGGCACCGCCAATCAAAATATCATTGCCTGCGCCAGCGTGGATCGTATCGTTTCCATCGCCGCCATCCAGATAACCGTCGCCGGTTCCGTCTGTAATCGTATCATCTCCGCCTTCGCCGCGAATGATATTTATGCCATTGCCACCCGTGATAGTGTCGTCACCGTCTCCGCCATAAATAAAGTTAAGGTTATCACCACCCGTGATAGTATCATTACCATCACCGCCTCTGATGATATTAAAGCCATTTCCAGCAGTAATTGTGTCATCGTCATCCGTACCTTCGATAACCTGGCGAGAATCGCCGCCGCCAATGGTCTGCGCTTCACCATCAAAAATGAAATCATAAAGCTCAGGCATATTGATGAAATCCGGAATAGAGATCGTCTCTCCGGTCTCGCGATGGACGAGCGAAATGCCGCTGTTGATGTCAATACGTAATGCGTAATCCTCCGCACTCAGCTCATCGCCAAACACAAGTGTGCTGCGTCCTTCGGAGTCGTGAATCGTGTCATTGCCGTGGTCAGCATTGATGTAATAGGTATCATCGCCATCGCCGCCGTTCATGGTATCATCGCCTGCGCCGCCGCTGAGAGAATCATCTCCTTCTCCGCCGTCAAGGATGTCATTCCCTTCGCCTCCGTCAAGCATATCGTTTCCATCCTCGCCGTAGAGCATGTCATCCCCTTCGTTTCCGGTGATCGTGTCATTTCCGCTGCCGCCGTAAATCGTATCGTTTCCGGTGTTGCCTTCGATCGTGTCGTTACCATCGCCGCCATAGATAAGATCATTTCCTTCACCGCCGATGATGGCATCATCGCCTGCATCGCCGTAAACTACATCATCACCAGAACCCGCACGGATCGTATCGTTGCCTGCGCCGCCGTAGATGATGTCATTACCTGCACCTGTGCTGATACTATCATCTCCGCCTTCAGCCCAGATAATATCCTGTGCGCCGGAGCCGTTCAGTGCATCATCTCCGTTCGTACCGATGACGAAATTGCCGTTTACCATTGCTTGGATCTCGGCAGCATAGTCCGGATAATGAGAAACAAAGTCCCTCATATAATTTGTTCCGTATGTGCTGTCGTATGTTTTCACATATACGCCGATGTTATAGAGCATTTCCCGTACATCCGTGCCGAAAGAAATGTAGTGATCCACAACTTCTTCTACCGGCGCAAGGTTCAGGACAATCTTCCCATTCTCATTCGGTTCTTCCTCTATCATTTCCAGATAATCCGCTTCGCCAAGAACCTTGTTCAGGAGAGTAAAGTAGGTTCTGTCAAAATCCGCAAACAACCGGTTCAGAATGACCGCAGCATTGGAATTTGGTGTGGTGCTTCCATTTGCGCCAACAAAGGAATCTACGCCCATGATCGTTTCGAGAACATGCAGACTTCTTGCATCGATTGCACCGCCTCTGGACTTGATTGCAATATCCGAAGAACCGGTGATGCAGTAGAGGATCTTCCTTGCAGCCACACGCTTCTCAATAAAGCTTTCTGCATTCTTGAAAGAATCCACAAGATTCTGGAGTTCGCCGCTTTCATCATGTTCAAGTGCATAAGACAGGCTGTGCATATTGCCGAAGGATGTCAGATCGTTTTCCACATCGGTCACTGTAATTTCCTCTGTATCAGCCGAATTGATCTGGAACCAATGCTCACTGATTTCTCGGACTGTTCCATTTGCAAATGTCACAACGGAAGACGCCGTCACAATTGTCCCTGTGTCGGAATCAACCGTATCTGTCTGGATATGATTCAGGCTAATAGAAGTGATGCCCAGTTCTTCCAGCGAATGCAATTCATTTTCTGAATTGCCATCATGATTTGCATCCACCCACACTTGCAGATTGGCAAACTGAGAATCCTTGCTGTCAATCACACCGTCACCGTTCTCATCCAGTTCGGACAATGCGGCAAAGCCGGATGTAGAAAGGCTGTGGTCGCTCATTTCGACCTGATCGCTGAACAGTTCCCCGCCGTCATCAATTTTGCCGTTACCGTTTCTGTCAAGAACAAGGAATCCATCCTCTGTGCCAATCCACGCAGTCTTTTCTGCGAAGCCGTTTTTGTCAAGATCAAAGTACACACCATCATCAATCGTGGTCAATGCAATTCCGGGAGTGCCCAGGTCAATGACCAGCGGATCCCTCGGAGGTTGTGCAATAGTTGCTGCACTGTATCTGCTGCTGTTATCATTTCTGGTATCGTCATGCAGCTTGTCCCAGTGACTATCGTATCTTCCGCCCGTATGACTGCCTTCAATTTTAGAGAAAGACAGATTACCATCGCTGTCTTTCACGGTATAGTAGCCGGATTCGCCCTCAAATTGATACCTGAAATACTCGGCTGTATGCATATAGTCAAGGATGGTGAGCGTTTTCCCGGTAGATGTGACAGTAAAACACAGATCCTGCTGATATGCTCCAGTGTAGGAAATTGAGAGATCGTCCGGCGCAATATCTTCAAAGATGATTAGGTTTGCGCCATATTGGTCAAAAATCGTGTCGCTGCCGTTGTACTTGCGGAAATAGTATGTATCTGCATGATCTCCACCCCGGAGTGTGTCATCTCCATATCCGCCGTCCAGCGTATCCTTGCCCTCATGACCAAACAGCACATCTTCACCAGTATTTCCATATAAAGTATCGTTGCCGGCACCACCATCTATATGGTCATTCCCGGCTCCCCCGTCTATGATATCATTGCCTGCTTCACCCAGAATGAAATCCTTATCTGCACCGCCATCAATGGTGTCATCGCCTGCGCCGCCGTGAATAAGATCATTTCCTGCGCCGCCGTAGATTGTGTCTTTGCCGCCTCCACCGAAGACAGTGTCATTTCCGTTTCCTCCATAGATAACATCATTCCCGTCACCGCCGTAAAGTGAATCATTCCCAGAACCACCGTGAATTATATCATTTCCCTGCCCGCCTGCGATAGAATCATCTCCAGAACCAGCAATTATTATGTCCTTGTATCGTCCACCAAAGAAAATATCATCGCCCTGCCCGAGGAAAGAGACTGAGTTATGGTTAATGCCCACACGATAATTTTCATTATCATCTCCTAAATTCAATCTATAGTCATACTTTTCTAAAAGTGACTTAGCTTGTATCATCACCGTATACAATACAAAATTTGATAAACCACCTGAAAGGTAAGCTTCCAGATTCTCTACTATGTCATCAATCTGGGCATCATTCTTTACAAGATTACGGAATTCGTTGGATTTCATATAATTGACACAGTCCTGTATTAGACCATTATCTGTGTCATAATATAGATTTTCGTTTTCCTGAGCTTCTTCGTACTTGCTTTCGATTGTATTCCAAAGATAATAGAAATCATACTCGTCAAGATAGTCATCGATATGATTGCCTAACGTATCCCATATTATCGATTTTAACAGATAATCGTCCTCACCATCAGTAAGTTGATTGCCTAAAAAGCCTAAAATCCCGCTTATAATTCCCGGTACATTGTTAGGATTATCATCATAACTAAACTCTTTATTCGTCAAAGATTCAATGATTATAGCAGTCGTATCACACTTATCAAGTCCGAGAGCATAAAGCAGTTCTCTCGCATCATCGAGATTAAGTTCTTCGTTTTCAATAAAGCTAATTGTATACCCTATAAGTGTACCAAGCTGAAGCAGATCCCCCAATATCGCTTCCTGAATATCACTACCGTCAAGGATAGCATCCAAAAGATCCTCAATATAATCAATCAACGCATCATAAGCGCTTCTGTTTTTTGAACTCAAAAGGTATGTAACATACTTCTTTAGTAATGTTGTTTTGCTGTTTTCAGTAGAAATGTCAAATATAGGAACATTGCGTCCTGAATAGTTAACTTCCGTTACAATTCCGCTGGAATCAGTTTTGAAAAATGAATTTGGGCTATGATTCTGAGCAACAATACTTCCCTCATCTCCCTGAGGATCATCAATCCCATAGCCTTCACAGTAGTACTGATGCGTTCCCGGAAGTTGTTCAAGAAGTATATGTACAAAATCTGTGCTAAGAGAATAATTTGAAATTATGGAAGATTTTTCGCTTATCACACCAGTGTATTTCTCAATAAAGTCTTTTGAGAATCCTTGACCGTCAAAACTTACACATCTTGTTACTTTATCACTGAGTATTGCAGTATACATAGCCTTATTACCGCCCTTGGAATGACCTATGGCAGTAATATCGCTATAAGGCAGATTATCTATGTAATCAAGAGCTTCTTTCTGACAAGGCGAATCAGCCATTTTAGCTGCAGCAACATCATCGAGCCATTCTCTTCTATTAGCTGTTCCAAGGAATGCAACTATAGCCTCCTGAGAATTCGGCTCTCCATCTGTAAAACACAAACCAAGCGTTATGCTTCCGCTATCAAAGGAACCTTTGTATACCAGACTTGATATTTTCGCATTACTCAATATGTATTCTATTACCTGTCCCCATTCTTTTCCGCTTATAAAATAACTAGTATCAATTATACTGTTATTACTTTTTAGAATCGCTATTTTGTCACTATCAAACTCACTTAATATTTCACCAATAGTTTTGTTTTCTGTTTGGTAAGTAAACGTATTATTATCAGTTACCGATAAAGATACTGCACCATAAATAGCATTCCTTGCCTCATTAAAATAGGTGAGCATTTCTATCATACATAATTCTTCTGCTGTAAAATAAGTCATTATTAAATCTCCTATCTAATTATTCAATATCAATATCATAGATTATATGGTCACTATCATACATATCTCCGCAATTATTGAATGTTAAGCCTTCAAAATCGCTCTTTCTTATTATCGTAGCTCTAAATTCACATTCAAAATCATGCCCATCATTTTTATAGTTATCTGAAAAAGCATCCAATTGTGTTTCGGTACATAATTCATCGGAGGCAAATAATACTGCTGTAGATTTTACTTTATCTTTAACAGTATTTTCATTAATTTCGTCACCATACTCCATTTCAGCTAAGTAAGGATGAATATACACTTTAACATTGCCTTCTCCGAAATACGATTCCACATATTCTGTGATGACTTTTTCCATTGTTTCTCTCACAGCGACCAGCATATAACCATTTCGGTCATCGAAAATTCCTTTTCTGTCTTTTTCAACAGTTATGAGATTCCGGCTATCTTCTTTATCGTATCCTTTTGGAATAAAATCCGTTTTCTCCTGGCCCATCAAGCCTGCCGGATAATGTGAAACATAATCGAATTCAATGCCGGGATACTTTTCATCAAGATACAAAAAAGCGTTTTCGATATTCATAATGCCACGCTTTTGACTTGCTGTGAGCTCGTCTAAATCAGTCGGAAGTGACTCTTCAGCCAAGATGTGTTTTTGACGCTCAGTCAATACAGATCTGTCTGAAGTTGCAATTTCGGATACATATTCTGTTTCACTAGAATTATAAGTTGAACACCCCCATAATGCCCAGCACAATATTACACTTATTATAGCTATATAACATTTAAAACAATGGATTTTTTTCATAATCTTCTCCTAAAATACTTATTGGTTCTTAATCTTTAAGGTAAATAAATTCAGTTTATTATCTGTGTAAAGACACATTAGAACAGTGCTTTCTGTTTCAAATATGTAATCATAGTAATTTCTTTCCGAATCCTTTTTCTGAAGATTCATGAAATAGAGGTGTTCCTTCTGTGTTTCGTAATCTCCATTTATTCCAAGCCCGTTTATGGAAACCAGCGAAATATCTAGCTCGTAGAAATTTTCAAATGGCAAAAATAGCCAACTGATTGGAGAATCAGAAAAAGATTCTTTATTCAAACAATCTGATACAACAACACTGCCTATTTCGATACCACAATATGTAATCGTTGCTGTGGCAGAATGATTTGATTCATTGATTGCCATCGGATAATCTCCGCCTTCGATTACATCAAACTCGACCCCAAGATCACTTTCCATTGAAGGCAATCTGCTTTCTAAATAATCAGTAAATTCCGAAAACAGTTCTGCAGGCGTTTTTAGTTCAGCAAAATAGTCCATTTTGGTTTTTCCAGTATTATCTAAAAGGCTATGGACATCATTTCCTGATGTAATGAATCCACTATCAAGTGCCAATTGAGCTATTTCAGAATGTTTTTCCGCAATAGGAGTTACTCCTGATAGTTATTCTGCATCATGAATTCCGTTTACTCCTCTGTGTATTGATTCAGGAAGTGCTATACATTGACCATCCCTGCCGATATGATGATGGTCTAGCATCTCGCCCATACACTCTTCGTATTTTCCGAAATAATCAACAAACTGTCTATCCACTATAGGGTTAAAACCATATTCGATTCTCCATCTATTGTCCCCCCAATTAAACCTTGCCAAAATCAAGCAGCATATTTCGTATATGGTGCATGAAAGAAAGAACCGATTTTAGAAGGATTAAGCTGTAATGATTTCAAATGTGAACGGACGTTATGCTCCAATTCTTCTTTTGAATTCGGAGAGGCTTTCTTACCTACCGAACGTTTCAGATCACTGTTCACCAATTCATCAGGATTATATTCAGGTGCATAAGGTGGGAGATAGAATACTTCTATTTCTTCTTTATGCTTATCCAGCCACGCCTGTACCTTTTTTGAGTGATGCACTCGCAAATTATCAAGAATAAGAAACACTTTCTTCGTGCCGTCATGCACGAGTCTCCTCATAAAATCGATCAGTTTATCGGAATTCATATTATCTTTGTACAGCACAAATCTCAGCTTGCCTCTTTTGGAAACAGCTGAAAGCATATTGATCTTGAATTTTTGTGATTCTGTTCTGACAACAAGTGTTTGCCCTTTCGGTGCGTATCCTCTCATATAGTTACAAGTATTCTGTATGTTGGTCTCGTCACCAAAGAAAATCTCAGCATTTTCTGCGTTTGCACGTTCTGTGATGCCGGGAAATTCCTCATTCAGCCACTTGTCGATTTTCTCCTGATCCTGCTTGTATGCACGTTTTACCGGACGCTGAACGCTGAATCCCCAACGCTGCAGATAGTATCCGAGTGTGGATAATTTCATTTTGACACCATATTTCTGAAAAATCAGTTCAGAGATATTTTTTCGTGTCCACATACAGTCTTTAAACTTTAACTGCATTGGGTCTTTGTCTACGATCATCTTCTGGATTCCTTTTTCCTGTTCGGATGTCAGTAATCTTTTTTCACCTTTACTGCGCCCGCGCTTTTTAGGCTTCAGTGCTGCAAGACCACCTTCGGAATATTGCTTCTTGACCGACCTGACATGCCTTTCACTCACATCAAGTATTTCTGCGATCTCACCGTTTGTCTTTCCTTTCTTGCTCAAACGGATAATGCTCTTTCTGATTTGGTATTGCTCATTCGGGCTCAGTTTTACTGCATTGGTTTTCAGTTCATTTTCCATATCTTTATTATATCACAGACCAATGGATTTGGCAAGCTTTATTTGGTGTATCAATATTATTAACATTTCCGTTTGCTGTATCGTTGCTGAATGCGCCAGGATGTTTGTCTAACAGTTTGTGAAAATAATACATTGCATCCCTATACCAACACTGAGGATTGTTTGAAACAGCGCTTACATTACCGTTATTAATATCGGTGATGTTATACTTTGATATGTATTCTGGGGATTCTTTCAGCAATTCCTGAAGAAACGCTAAATCCGCCTTATCACCTGAGCCTATAAACGGCATGTCAACAATCATATCTTCGTTGTATTCCAAAGTATATTCGTGAGTTATTGTACCGTTTTTATATGACACTGTTCTAGTTTCTGTAATCTCTTCGTTGGCAATACCATCGTATGCATGAATACTATCATTCATATTTTTCTCCTTAATTTGAATATTTATTATAATTAAAGACAACGCGACTAGAATATAATCGAATAACAAATAAACATAAATAGCGTAATATTTTATCACATTGTCTACGCTGGCTGATTATTATATGGTCTTTCATCAATTTATTTAATAGTCAAGCTCGCACTTCATATACATAACAAGATTTGAAATGGAATCAGATAGGCAAATAGCTTGGTTTTCATACGGAATTACAGCTATTACTTTACCTGTAGTGTTATTAACATACATAGAATAAGGATCACAGCCGCCTAAATACCAGTATCTTGCATCGGAAAGGAAAAGTGCATCTCCCATAGCAAATCCAGTAACAAGATCATTGATAACTTCTTCAGGTTTTTGGACTCCCTTAATATTTATATATCCGTCCATAAAAAACCCTCTATCATATCAAACCAATATGTAGATAGAAAAGCCTTAATATCCGAGTGAATGACAAATCCCATTTCCTTTTCTAACTTCCTAAAATCAAATGGTTTGTCTTGAGCAATTGGAGTCATCGGCAAGGGCAAATCAACTTCCTTATACTTTTCAAAGAACTGTTTTCTCAGCATAAAAAATGCTCAAATGCATCCTTCATATTCATTATAAATCACCTCCACATTCGTTTAATCGTTTATTATTGATAATCCCATAATATATGTTACCTTTATAAAAATCAGGTGTATTTTTGACCACATCATATACAAAAAATTTGATTGCTAACATATTGGTTTGCTTAATACTATATTTTAATTCTGCTGAATAGTCAAATGTCGTAAAAAAATTATATCACAATTCATTGCAAAAGTCAAGCACCTGATGCATTTATAAAACAGCAACAATATTTATATTTTCTTCAATAATTTCGCATAGCATTTCCAGAAGTTCCTTTTGTATTGTTGAAATCTGTAGAACAAGCAAAAGTGGCTGTGGAAATCACTCCACAACCGGTATAACGGAAATTGTCCGTCAACTATTCATCCAGCATATTCAACTGCCGTCTGATCCAAGCACTCTCAAGCACATCATAGATATACTGATTCGGCGTACCCTCCTCAAAATATTTGCGATTGTCGCCGCCGAGCATCTCAACAGCGAATGCACCGGCAGCCCGTGATCTTGACTGCCCAGCATAGCAATGAACTAAAAGCGTGTCAACCTTGGTCTTATGCAGCTCAATAAAATCTATAATGCTCTCCGCCATGTCATCATCAAACAGAACAGCTCCGTCCACCTCCGTAACGATATCATCGAAATACAGCGTCAGAACACCTTTGCAGAACTGATTCTCGGCAAACGTCACTCCGAAACCGCCTGTGTGGCTGTCCTGTATGGAAATCACAGCATAAGTATCCGTCAACGCTCCCTGCTCTGCGGCTTCATCGGCCATTTCAAACGGGTAATAATGTTCCATAACATAGTCGAATGCTCCGTGCACGGATTTGACAAGGACTCTTTTCATACTCCTGTGCCCCCTTTCTACAAATAATCTTTCTAATTCTATACAACTGTTCTATGTATAGATATCCATCGCTTCAATCCTAATAGGTGATGTTTATAATGATTTATTTGCCAGATATTCAAACAGCACCGGAGTAATTGCCGGGTATGTCAGATTTTCAGGCAGTGCAGTAAATTCGCTGATTGCAGCCATTTCACTATCCGGCATCGCTCCGAATTCACGAATTACAGCGTGAAACACCACACCATTTGCGCCCCTTCCGGTTTCTTCATGCCACGCACGATAATCACATAGAGGCGTTATGTTATAATCAACTGCTCCTGACTCCTCATAAAGCTCACGTTTGGCGGCTTCAAGCGACGTTTCGCTTTGCTCAATATGTCCGCCTTGTGTTTCCCATGTGGTTCTCTCTTTATGGCGGCTGAGAACGATTCTTCCATTATGCTCTGAAAGAACAACAACATACTTGTAGCTGCCTAAAGAGTTAAGTTCATATACTTGACACCGCATAAAAAATATTGTCCTTCCTCATCCAGAAAACCAAGATGCTTCTCAAAGATCAGCATAATCTCCTCGGCTCTTTTTTCACCGATACCTCGAATGGAGCGAATCTCCATCTCTAAAGCACGCAGATCTAAAGTTTCCTCTTCTCCATCAGATGCACCCTCATCAACTATCACACCTGCCTCAGCAAGTCCCTTCTTCCGTCCTCGCTCAAAGATGTCCTGTATAAGCCCTTCAAGCGTAGCTCTGTCCATTTTCTTGATTCGGCGGTAGGTATCGCGGTCTAATATCTGCTCAACCTCATTATTGTCTGTGGTCATTTATACTTCCCTTCTGTGAAAGATCATATGCCCGTGTTTAAAACTTTGTGGAAAAGCCGTTGGCGAATGTTGAAAACTCAAAGATACTCTGGAACAACACTCTCAAACAGCTCACACAGGTCATCGTCCATGTAAGAATAATCATCGGGAATATTCAGGCAGATGACGGTTTTATCGGCTATGATATCTGAATATTTCTCTTTCAGCCTCCGGACGTGTTTTTTCTCCATACAGAAGATGATATCCGCCCAGCCGACCAGTCCGGGAGTCAGCTTGATACGCGCATTGTTCTCTGTGCCGGCAGAACGAGCCTGATGTCCGTTTTGTCCGTCAAACAGCTTCTCTGCGGTTAGAGACCGTCTTTTGTTCTGGCTGCATAAGAATAGCAAGTGCATTACATCAGCCCTCTGCTACCATCTCAGCATTGATCTTATCTTCACTTGCAGCCATAGCCTGCAGTGTCATTTCAAGCAGCTTGTCAAGCTCCCAACCGAGCTGTGATGCACCTCGCTCGATAACCTCACGGGAACATCCGGCAGCAAATCCCTTACTTTTGTACTTCTTTTTCAGAGATTTCAGTTCCATGTCCTTCGTGCTCTTGGAAGGTCTCATGAGAGCCGCCGCCCAGATCAGTCCTGTCAGCTCATCAGCCGCAAACAGTACCTTCTCCATCTCGTGGATTGGCTCCACATCTATGGTCACGCCGCAGCCGACAGTAATTCCGTAACCGTGAGAACATACAGAGTGAATGATATCATCGCTGACCCCGCCATCTTTCAGCAGTTCCGGTGCTTTCAGGCAATGCTCCTCCGGGTACAGTTCAAAATCTATGTCGTGCAGCAGACCAACAATACCCCAGTGTTCCGCTTCATCCACATAGCCGAGTTCATTGGCATACCACTTCATGACAGCCTCTACCGTCAGGGCGTGCTGAATATGGAACGGGTCTTTGTTGTATTTCTTCAGTAAAGTATACGCTTCTTCTCTTGTTATCATGGGTATTTCCTCCGGTTATTATAATTGTGCGATTGCCTGCTCCACAGAAGCAATCAGCATCGGTCTGCGCATCTCGCCGACCATGATGTCAAATTCATCTCCGGACGGTTCGCCGTACATGAGATTATCAGCATCGGCGGTTTGAAGCCAGTGGAGGGCTTTGTTCAGACCATCTACTGTGAATACATCAAATCCCTTGGAAGAGATGAATGTCAGGTTTATATCTCTCTGTGTGTTCATATGCCACTCCTTAGTTCGAGCATTGCAATATTGCTCCAGCTCTAATTCTATGGACAACTATAAAGGTAACACCGCACAAAGCTAGGCATGCAGATGCATCACCAAACCGTCAGAGAGACATTGTGCGGTGTTGTCTTAATCGTGTTTTTATCTCATTATACCATAGATTACGAGAAAAAGCAAATAATTTTTGCAGTATTCAATCAGCTAAGTTCAGAAAGAGAGCGCATAACAATGTCGATATCTTTATTTTCAAGTTCTTGAATAATATGTAGATATGTCTTTTGCGTAGTAGTCATGCTTGCGTGGCCAAGCCGCCGAGCAACGCTGGCAATGGATACGCCTGCAAACAGTAAAAGAGAAGCGTGTGTATGCCGCAAGCCATGAACCGAGATGACAGGTACTCCTGCTGCCTTACAGTGCCTCTCCAGAATATCATTGATCGTGGCATTATACACCTTCTGACTCTCCTTAACAAAGATAGGCTTATCTTCCGGAAGCCCCTTCACTAAGCCGGAGAATTGAATGACGGTCTGCCAATCCATCTGAATCTTGCGTACTGAAGAACGATTCTTAGTGGGAAGGAAGCCTGTACCATGCTTATAATCCCAGGTTTTGTTGATAGAAAGCGTCTGGTGCGGAAAGTCAAAGTCTTTCGGAGTAAGTGCCAACGCCTCGGAAAAGCGCATCCCCGTCTTAGCTACCAACAAAATAAACCAGTCCCAACTAATCTGAGGAGTCAGCTTCAGATGATTGAGCATAGTGTACAGTTCAAACTGGTTGAGGTATTTCGGCTTTTTCGCCCTGGGAGTTTTGCCCTTGATGATTGCTTTTCTGGTGGGATCACGAGCGATCAATCCTTCGTCAACAGCATCAAGGATCGCACACTTAATCTGATGGTGAAAGTCCATTGTGGTCTGACGCTCGTGCGTTTCTGCATAGTCGTTGATAAGCTGCTGGTAGGTAATACGTGTAATATCGCCCAGCTTCAGATTCGGACTCAGTTTCTTCAGCCATTCCAGTGTTACCAGATACTTATTCAAAGTAACCGGACGAATAGCGCCTTCTTTGTAGACCTTGATCCACTGAGCATAGTATTCGTGGAAAAGGCTCTCTTTGGTAAATGTCTGCAGCATAATAGTTTCCTCCTATTTTAACGGCATTTTGCCGATTTTTGACTTACGCTGATGAAGGGTGATAAGGTGGTCGAGCTTTGAAAAATACTCTCCGATTTTTTCTTGTTCTGCTAAAGTTGGTACTTTAACATCGGTAGAATTTATGTTAACCTTTGATAAACTCGGAACGCCTGTTGACTCGTCTTTTTCTTTCCAGTTCACATTTTGAAAAATACAATACACAAAATCAAGTGAATAATCTTCTTTAGGAATACAGTAAAACAGCGTATCTACTGTCCAAAACGGTGCTTTCAAAACATAAGGCTTATCAATCGTTCCTTTTCTTCCGATGCCAATAGCATCTTTGTCATAGGATAGTGCTTTATCAACACTCAACATATAACCGCCAGTTCCGTAAACAGGAATATCTCCCTCAGATAAGTGCTTGTAGTCCATTCCGTTACCAACAGTAATGACTTCTCCCAACTTACGCTGTTCCCAAGTATCCGTAAAGCCCTTAAAGCGAATCGCCGGGACTGTCGGTTTCTTCGTCATTTCGCCCATATCAAACACCTCCAAGGAGTGCCTGCAGTTCTTTCAGCCCCTGCATATCAAAGTCGCTGCCGGTCAGATCGTCGATCATTGCAGAAAGCTCCTGCTCCGTCTGCCTGATTTCATCCTCCACAGACGCAAAGGTCACCGCATATTTTTCGCTGAGTGCCTGAACCCTTGCAGCAAGTGTGTTTATCAGCTTGTCGGGAAGCGAATGAAGCAGCTCCGTCAGCTTCTCGATCCACTTTTTCCGAAGCATCTCTCGTGCCTGCTCATCCGTCAGACCTTCAATGGTTTCCTTTGTCTGCATATGCAGTGCCGCAGATTCCTTCTTTATGGCGGATTTCAGTGCTTTTTCCTCTGTGTTCAGCCGATCAAATTTCCGCAGCACATCAAGCACAGCGGTATCCAGTTCTTTTGCCTTCAGAGCCTTTTTCACTTCTGCTGCAACAAAGGCAGTCTTGTCCTCGTTGACAAAATCGCCGCCCTTTGCCTCCTCGTCAAGGCTATCAAGCAGTTCATCATACTCCGCGGCAATCTCTGTCAAACGGCTTTCATGTTCAAGTAAAGCAGCTGCTTCGGCAGACAGATAAACGGACTGAACAAGTTCAAACGGCAGCACATGACCAATATAACCGTCCTGCACTTCAACTTCCTTGTTGTCCTTCTTTTTCAGAATCATGTTGGGGTCAACACGGCGGACAGCATCAAAGCCCTCTGTCTGGAGCATTTCGAGGTCAACTGCGATTTTTGCCCATTCGTCATCAAGAAGCTGATACGCTTCATACGGATCAACGAGCGGGATTCCATTCAAGCGGCGGAAAATGTCAGCTGAGAGGACACTTTCTTCCTGAGAAATATTCAGGGACATCATACCGTCCAGCAGTCTCTCAGACAGATATGCCGGGAAATCGGAAAAAGCCGCTTCATACTGAGCACGGAATGCCGCTATATCTGCGGAATCACGGATCGCCGCTTTCACATCATCGACAGCAGTCTCTGAATAAGCATCGGACACCGCCTTAAACAGCTCCTCTTTAAGATGCGGGAACGCTGTCCAGAAGTCAGAAAGCGCATTCAGTTCTCCGTTGGGGATGCCGCCAAACATAGAGGCGTAGATATCCCAGCTTTCAGCAGCCTCTGAACTGTCAACATAGCGAGGAATGTTCAGATTGTAATCGTTTGCACGAATCTCCTCACGGCTGACCCGGCGGCTGTACTTCGGAATGCCTCTGCGTCCTGTCACCGCATCTGCAATACGCCGGATGTCAGAAGAACGCAGTTTATTGTTCTTACCGGCCTTTTCAAAGCCCTTTGAAGCATCCACAATCAAAACATCGGTGTTTTCACGCTTCTGGCGAAGAACCATGATAATTGTCGGGATACCTGTGCCGAAAAAGATATTTGCAGGCAGTCCGATGATCGCATCAATATGGTTCTGCTCAATGAGGTTCTTGCGGATCTCGCCTTCTTCACCGCCACGGAATAGCACGCCGTGGGGCAGTACAATCGTCATAATGCCATCGGGCTTGATATGAAACAGGTCATGCAGCAGGAACGCATAGTCTGCCTTTGATTTCGGAGCAAGACCGAAACGAGCATAACGAGGGTCGTTTTCTCTATTGGTCGGATCCCAGTTCTGCGAGTACGGAGGGTTCGAGACAACCGCATCAACATACAGCGGCTCGTATGTTCCAACGGGGTCACTGTCATCAAAGAAAGGCCAGTCCTCTTCAAGCGTGTCACCGTTTCTGGTCTTGATGTTATCCGCCAGAATACCGCGCATAACAAGGTTCATACGGGTAAGGTTATAGGTATTCTGCTTTAATTCCTGCGCATAGTAAATAATCTGGTTGTCCTCTCCGGTATGCTTTGCAACGCTCTTACCAATGTTGATAAGGAGAGAACCGGAACCGGAGGTCGGGTCTATAAAGACGCTGTCTTTGATACAAACAGAAAAAGCCTTCTCCGGCACATAAGTGCTGAAAAAGGCTTGAAATAAAGGGCTTTCGAGGTTCCGCTGTGTTTTACAGTAGAGCTTCGGAAGCCCTTTTTCTGTTTATTTGATTGTTACTGGCCGGTTCTGTGGCTTGTGGAACTTACCCATCAAAAACGGCTGTCAGAGGAATAATTAAAAAGTGTGGAATAATTAAAAGGTTTCAAACTCTAATCCTTTTTTGTAAAAGCCTTCACCCCTGTCCATATTGCTCCGCCTATTAATGCGAGAACTCCCATTACAGTAACGCCTGTATCTCCGGCTTTCTTTTTACATGCAGAACAAATACCTGTCTTGTTTTTACCTACTATGGTTTTTCCACACATTTTGCATTTTCTCTCTTCATTGTTATTCTTGCTCATCATTTACATCCTCCACTGAAACTATGTAAACATCTTTGTTTTCGATTGCGAGTCTTGTGCTTTCTAATGCAGGTTCGAGTTCTTTTGAAAAGGTATACCAACAATCTGTGTTTTCTTTGCTATAGTGATAGTTATCGTGCATCAGCTCTATAGCAGACATACCTCTTCCGCCTATTTCCTGCGTGATAAAATCGTGCATTACGGTTTGATAACGATCCAATACGAGCTTTGAGTCCTCCCGACGACCGAGTGCCTCAAACACCTGCATTTGTACGCCAGAAAACTTTGTTGCCAACTGCAAATCATCCGATAAATTTGAAAGAAGAGTATCTATAGAAGATTGTTTGTGGAACAACGACCATTTTGTGTTCTTCGCAAGATGTAATGAAGCAGTTCGCATTTCCGCATATACGCTATTTAACGCTGTTGTCATCCTGTCAGATGCCTTTTCAAGGAACTGGTTCCTCGATTCAATAGAAGTTGCGTTCTGCGCTTGTAAGATATAGTCACGAGCATCAAAGAAAGGCGTGAGAATATCTCTATCCCGATCTCGATCCAACTGATAACTCTGCATTTCTTGGATGCCTTTTAGTGTGTCTTGAATTTGCTTCATTTGCATTTGATTAGCGATACTTCGAGTGGTTTCGAGAGTTCCGGGATTATTAATCACTTTTTTAAGTGTGATATCTTTGACACGAACCCCATTTTCGTCAACGATTACCGCACGAAGGTTACCATCCACTTGTTTTGAGTCTCCTATAGAGTATAGACCCTGTTTGAGCTTTTCTTTTATCCCTGCTGGCAGGCTATCAAAATCAGGAACAAGGGTGATGTTTCCTCTGGCAACAACAGCTGCATGTTGAACAACATCATTTATTATTCCAAGGTCTGCAACAGGAATATTTGAAACCACTTCAACAAACGGACTATCTGCCAAAGATCGTGTTAACTGTTGAGCATATAAGCCCATGAAATCACTCATTTTTGATATTTCATATCCGTTCGTATCTGCGTCAGTTACAAGAATATGTAGTTCAGAAGGAACAAGAGCAGTGTCAGATTCTTTGTTTTCCTGATCCTTGTATTCATTTGAGTCAATCACGGTGTTTCACCTCTTTACACTTGGATTTTAATCATGCAAAATGCTTTATGACTATGGCATTGAGCTGTGCGGCAATCTCCGAGAAATCCTGGTTTAAATCAAGGGTTTTCACACTGA
>ERZ1673695.1579-NODE-1579-length-22302-cov-13.502675_pt1 | contig 22302 bp, 21 predicted proteins | sample MGYA00580225_ERZ1673695 | MGnify/ENA primary metagenome ERZ1673695 (study PRJEB41218, sample SAMN15661739) | gut metagenome | host: Homo sapiens | place: Canada: London | collected 2015-08-20/2019-03-30 | study: EMG produced TPA metagenomics assembly of... | reverse complement strand
TGGGCTGGATTTACGTATTTTTTGTTACTTTATCTAGTTACGGCCAAAGTCGAGAGACGGCACAGCGAAGGCTGTGCCGTCTATCGTTTATCACTCAAAGGCCATTTGTGCAATACCGGCCAGCGAGGGCAAACGCCCACAGATATAATTACAATTAAACCGCAGTCATACGCTGCCGAACGGCTTTGCCCAGCTCGCAGGCCCTCGTCTGCATCAGCTACGGCCAGCAGATAGATGTCGCGGAAGACATACTCCGCGGGGAAGATCAGGTTGCTTCTGTCCAGCAGCGTATTCATCTGTCCCGACATCCCGTAAAAACAGACGGCGTGGCAAAGGCCAGCACCTCGGAGCATCCTTTCTGTTATTAAGATATAGGAAAGCATGCATAACATTAAATACCTATATTAACGCATATATACGTTCAAAGCAGATTAAGAAGGCCAATCTTTTATCTTAAAAAAACACGAAAAAAGCCGCCATCGTTCTGTTTAACGAAGGCGGCTCTCATATATGATTAAAGCTTACCCATCTAAAAATATGCCGAACGTGGAAGTCTCCTTTTAAAAGGACGGTACGGGAAATAACATATCCCGCTTATGGCCGTCAGAGTCTATTTATCCAGCGGCGGCAGCGGCTTTATCTCCTCGTCCTCTTTGAACTCGGTTTTCTGCCCCTCTACCTTATCATCCAGCCAGCCCTCGATTCGGTCATAGATCGCGTCCGACCAGCTGGGGTTCTGCCACATTTTTTTCTTCGCCGTCGTCGAAAGGCAGCCGCACATCATCGCCCCAAAGTAGAAATAGGGGTGCTGGGTGGCAAGCGCGATGCCAAAAAAGATAAAACACAATGACGCAAAAAGATCTCTGTAAAACATTTTTTCGTCCTTTTCTTCCATTATCGCTTATCATATTATAGCCGTTTGCCCTCAATAAAAAAAGCTCACGCCCCAGGGAAAACTAGTCAAATCTAAACAATAACATTGAACAGTCCGCAATGCGGGGCGGCGGCTTTTCATGCGTTTGTCCTGGCTCACGCCCGCATTCGCCGGCCATAAAAAATGCCGCCGGCAGCAAACGTGCCGGCAGCATCTCTCTGTTTTTTGATATCTTTCGGCTGCCGTATCTTACCAGGGAATACCGAGGATGACGTGCGGCAGGAAGAGGACGAGCTTCGGGATATAGGCGGTAACGAGAAGTACAGGAATCCAGCAGAGCACCATGAAGGTGAGTGCCGGTTTCATTATCTCGTTGATAGAGGCGCCCCCGACACGCCCGCTGAGGTAAAGTACCGGCGCCGCTGGCGGCGTGATACATCCGAGAGCCGTGTTGACGCCGACGACCGCCGCATAGTGGACCGGATTGATGCCCAGCTCCATGATGATCGGGAGCAGGATCGGCGTGGTCAGAACGACAACGCTGATGTCGTCCATGAGCATTCCCATGAGGACAAGGAATATATTGATCATGAACATGATTACCCATTTGTTCGTCGAGATCGAATAGAAGAGGTAAAGCACCTTTCCGGGGAGGTCTTCAAGGATATAGAGCCTTGAGAGCATCGAGACGGAATAGAGCATTACCATGATGACGCCCGTCGTAATGGAACATTCCACTACGATCAGGTAGAGGCTCTTCCATGTAAGTCCCTTATAGACGAAAAGTCCGATCGGTATGCAGTAAAGGACGGCGAGGGCGGAGGCCTCGGTCGTTGTCATGATGCCGCCGTAGATACCTCCGAGGACCATTACGGGCATAAAGAGGGCGGGAATCGCGAGGCGTCCGCGCTCACGGAACATCTTCAAACGTTCCGCGCCGGTACGCTTCGTGGTAACGAAGACCTGTTTGTTGTCACGCAGCATCCAGACGTTGACGGCGGAGATCAGTATCGTGGTGACGATTCCGGGTCCGATCGTCGAGAGGAAGCAGGCGAGGACGGAGATGCCGCTGATCCAGGCAAAGATGATGAGCGTCGCGTTGGGGGGAATGAGCAGCCCCAGCAGCGAAGCGTTGGCCATCAGCGCGCAGGCGTGCCCCATCGGGTATCCACCCTGTTTGAAACGCGGGAACATAATCGCGCCGATGCAGGAGAGCGTAGCGCAGGCGGCGCCGCAGATAGAGCCGAATACCGCGCAGGAGACCGTACCGACGATGCCAAGTCCGCCCTTGATGTGGCCGACAAAGACATCGACCATGTCAATGAGCTTTTCTGCTATGCGTCCGCGCTCCATGATGCCGCCGGCAAGGATGAACATCGCGATCGCGATGAGCGAGACGGAGTTCATCTGTGTGAAGCCATAGGGAAGCAGCTGCGTCGCCTGATAGCCCTCCATATTCGGACCGCCGAAGAATATCAGCCAGGCGCAGGAGGCCATGAAGCTGACAGGCACGGGAACGCCGATGACGAGCGCTGAGATGAGTATTATAAGTGCTACATAAATCATTACTTTTTACCTCCAGAGAAGAGTGTCTTTCCTGCTCTGATCATGTCCCACATGAAATAGTAAGACATTGAAACAAGACCAAGGAATATCGACAGATAAGCTGTCCAGAGGGGTATTCTCCAGGCAACCGTACGCGGAAGCGCGACGCCGGTCCCCAGAGGGCCGAGAAATCCGAAGATAAGGTAGTCCCAGCCATACTTTGTAAAAAGAAGGGTCACTCCAAGCGTTATAACGGTCTTTATGAAAATCAGGAGCCTCTTGATAACTCCCTCCTTAACATAAGACTGGACAAGGTCGGCAGAGACGTGCGTGCCGGCGAAGGCGCCATATCCGGCCCCCATAAAATAGAGCCAGAACGCGAATATTTTGATCCATTCCTCATAACCGTATAGATCCATCTCAAAGATATAGCGCATTATCGTCGCCGCGCTGATGATCACGGTAAGAAGTATAGACATCACAAAACAGACTATCGAATAGAAACTAACGGTAATTTTGTCAAAGAGACATTTTGGCGGTCTTACATTTGGCTGGATGTCTTCAAGATCGGACGGTATCGTCTGTTCGACCTTTATTTCATCAATTGACATTTGTGGTACTCCTTTCAGAGACGGAAAAGCCCTGAAGGGGCGGTACCCCCTCGGGCTTTATCGTTAACGCATGTTAAGCATCGCTATTGAATGCCTGATGTTATAACAACTAAATATTGCCGAGATTCTGTTTGAATTCCTTCATCAGCTCCGTACCGGCGCCGGCTTTACCGATCTCATCCCAGGATTTCATGCAGGCCTCTTTGATCGGACGCAGCTGCTCTTCAGTGTATCTGTAAACCTTGATACCTTTCTTTTCCATAAGCTGCATGTACTTCTCATCTTCCGCCTTCGCGTTGTCTATCGACTTCAGCGTGTACTTCTTTGCAACATCGAGGAATACCTTCTGATCTTCGGGGCTCAGCTTCTTCCATGACTTATCGCTGACCATGTAGCCGAGGTATTCCATCGAGTAGTTTGTTGCATACCAATACTTAATGACATCGCCGAGAATGGTGTAGGCAGCAGCCGTCGGATAGCCGTCGGCGGCATCACATACGCCGGTCTGCATTGACTGATAAACATCGGGATAGGGGATGGTGATGGGACGGTATCCCATTTCTTTCGCGCCGGCCGTATAGCAGACCATGTTCGGAACGCGGGTAAGAAGGCCTTTGTCAACCTTCGGATCCAATGGAGCCTTCGCCTCTTTCGCCGACGCTATGCCGATAAAGCCCTCAATATAAGAGCCGATAAGGCGAACGCCGAGGGGGGTGAGGAATTCGTTGAGTTTCTTAGGAAGCCACGCGTCGGGGTCAAAGGCCTTTTTAGCGGCGTCATAACCCGTAACATATCCGTTGGCGTAAAGAATCTCAAGACGCGGATCAAAGTCCGTAGCGACCGACATACAGGCCATATCTACGGTACCGCGGATCATCTCTTCCATAACAAGGGTGTAATTGCCAAGCTGGCTGGCTGGGTAGACCTTTACCTCAACGCGGCCTTTCGTGCCTTCGTTGATCTCCTTAGCCATCTGTTCCATCATCTTAGTCGCCATATGATCCGGCGGCGACTGACCGGCGAAACGGAACACTGTTGGCGCGGCAGTCGCTGGACTTATCATAGCTACAAACAGGAACATTACTGCAAACATAAGTGCAAATTTCTTCACGAAAAACTCTCCCTTCAGAATCGAACCTTTTTGAGACTCTGCTTAGTTTTTGTTTCAAAAGAAAAAGCGCTTACATTACACGTAGCCTTAAGAACTTTCCTCCTTTTTCAGCGTAAAATATGCAATGTGTAAACAAGTAAAAAAATGCAGTTGCTAGGAAATAAATTACAACAAACATCTTATTTAGTCAATCTTTTTTACACACTGCTCTGCCGCGTCTGATTTTCACCCGTGTTTCATCAAGTAAAATGTAATTTAAGTTACTTGCAACACTGTATCAAATACAGACGTAAGATTTATATCCTCTATTTTTCTGTCAATGTGCAAAAAACGCTTACAACAAGCCCAAAATCAATCTATATCAAATATACGGGGCACCTCTATTTTATAAGCATAACATTGGCTATGTTGTAAAACTCAAAACATCTTTTTCTTAAAATCTGATATATCAACGGACAAAATCTCTGCTGTTTTATTAAAATATAAATTAAATTTTATTTTTATAATTAACATCAGCGCAGAAAGAATGCTCCGAATATTCCAAATATTATCAGCATCGCCGCCGGATTTTCTTTAAAGAACTTACTGAATTTAATAAGTCCGACCCCCACGGCAAAGAGAGCGATCGCCACAGCGCCGTTATTCCATGTCGAGGTAAAGGGCGAGATGATCGAAAGGGTCAAAAGTCCGGCAACAATCGGGCGAAGCATCAATTTAAAGTTTTTGCTCTTCTCCGGGCTCACGCGCTGCAGCAGAAACAGGATTATGGAAAGCGCCATAAGCGGCGCTGCGACAAGGGCGAGCGTAGAGGCTAAGGATCCCCAGAAACCGGCCTGCTGGTAACCGGCGAAGGTCGCGGCGTTGATCGCTATTGGGCCAGGAGTGACCTGTGATACCGCCACCATCTGATTGAATTCCTCAACGCCCATCCAGCCGTTTTTCGTCACGAGCTGGTATTCTATCAGCGGCAGTGTAGAAAGACCGCCGCCAAAGGCGGTTATCCCAATCTGCATAAAGGCAAAGATTAACTGCGGTATACTCGTCATTTTAACGTGACCTTTTCATGGATGAACTGCATTGCAATGACCGCGGCCATAACAAGCAGCGGGTGCAGATTAAGAACGCCGATCAGCGAAATCACAAGCAGATATGGGACAAGGTTCCACCATTTTCCAAGGAGGGCGTTTTTAACATTATCAATAATAACAAGGATAATTATTGCGCTAGTTCCGGCGAGGACGCCGCGGAAAAACCCCTTGACCGCCGGCACGTCGGAATACTTTATTATAAATGGAGAGAGGAAGAGTATTATAAGGAACGGCGGCAGTATAGCGCCCGCAACGGCGACGAAGCTGCCGATAAGCCCGCGGTAATGGCGTCCCATGAGCCAGGAGATGGAGACGGCGATGGGGCCAGGCATCGAAGCCGCGAGGCTGACCATGTCGGCAAAGACCTCCGGGTCGATGTCACGCCGCTTCTCCTCCTCCAGCTGAACCATGCCGAGGATCACGATACCGCCACCGAAGGTAACGGCGCTTATTCTAAAAAAGAAGACAAAAAGTTCAAGCAAGCTCATATTTCAAAACTCCAAATACCTTTATTGTTTCTTTTATACGATACCATAAAAAACCAATAACGACCAATTATTTTCCTACGTCTCATAGATATATCAGATGATATATCATAAACAAAAAAAATACAAATTTTTTCTCTATATTTTTCCGCCCTGTTACAAAAATATTTTATGGCTTAGAATCATCGCATATAGCAATACCAAGCTTTGAGGAGGCAATACCTGAATGAAGATAAAAAAGGCGCTTATCTGCGCGCTGGCGATGGCGATAATCCCGGCGGCGCAATCATTTGCGGGAGAACGGGAGATGGCGGCCGCGCGCGAGATCGGATCTCTCCTCCGCGAAGAGCTTTCGCCGGAACGCGTAGAGGTCATCGTCGCCGACGATGGGAAACGGGCCTGGATAGAGTGTGCCGGCGCCGTTATATCAGGAATCAGAATAGAATCGATGAAGCTTGACGCCGAACTTGCGGAGCTGCCGGCCAATATCCAAGACGGCGGCATGGAGCTTTCACACCGCATCACGTCATCGCGCGGCGAAATAGTACTAAGAGAACGAGACGTAAACGACTATTTCGCCTCCGGAAAGAGCACGGGCGGCTTTTCTGAGCTGCGTTTCAAATTTTCTCCTCAAGGCTACAGCGCCGAGGGAAAATTTGAAGCAGACGTGGTAATAATAAAGATAAATCTCGATTTGAAGGCGAAGGGACGGCTGGGACTGAAGCAGGACGGGGTATACCTCGAAGATACGGTGATCTACGCTGAGGGCATAAAACAGCCGGAAAATATCACCGAGCTGGTGACCGGCAGGGTTAATCCGCTGCTTCCTTTCGCCAAGATACCTTTTCCCGTCAGCTTCAGCATCATGACGATGAAAAACGGCGAAGCGCTGCTGACCGGAGAACCCAAAAAAATAGATGTAGGCAGCGTCTGGCGCTGGAACCGCTGATATTAAGCTTACATTATTTACGTAAACGACAAAAAAAGAGGCTGTCTATCTTCAATGGATATCAACAGCCTCTTTTTCCATATTTAAGTTTACTATAGTCAGTTAAGGTCTAATTATATTTACGCTAAATATTAATTATAAGAGACCTGTTTTTATAAAAACCGCCTTAGTTTTCTGAATTCCACTAAATTACGCACAAAATTTATACACATCATGTGGATAATTTTTTGTTTTACCCAGTTTTTGCCCGCCTCATCACCACTTCTTATCTTTTTATTATATTTATGTAAAACCGTATTTATATATCATTCATATTATTGTTACAAATACTTTATAAATTATTCACGTTATACACATTTACCCACAGCGGTTTTTTTATTATTACTTTTCAGTAAAAAAAGAGTATCATCAGCTATCATCAAATTTTCAGATTTTTGCATCTATCAACGAATTTGGCTCTGCAACTGACTTCCTAGCGCTGTCAATATTTTTGTGTTTCTCGATGTGTATATGTGAATAACTTTTGTGGATTTCTTTCTAAAACTTCGATTATCCTATTGACTTGAAATCTTCTTTATGCCTGGCTGAAAAAAATCTTCCAATTGTGTATTCAAAAAAATCATTGAAATTTATTTTTTGGTCTTTAGCTGATTCATGATAAAATCTCTAGTTGGAAGAATATCTATTTTATCTTCTGTTGGAGTGAACCGAATGGATTTAGACATTATTTGGAAAGAATACTATAAGTACTGCATGGAAAAGATGGGGGCCGAGGATAAGACTGCGGAGATATATCTTCAGACCTGTATGCCGCTCTCGCTTGAAGAGGGCGTGCTTGTACTTGACGTAGCCACTCAATTCGCGATGGATCAGATAAAGTCAAGATATCTCGCAAGGATGAAGGAGCTGCTCATCGAGACCAGCTTCGGCACGGATATCAAGCTTAAGATCTCTTCCGATCAGCCGGAGGCCACAAAAGTGCAGGAGCCGCAGCCCAAGAATCCACAGTCAAAGCCGTCTGCGGGCCGCAACGGCCTTAATCCGAATTATGTCTTCTCGACATTCGTCGTCGGAAAATCAAACAGGCTTCCTCACGCCGCAAGCCTGGCGGTCGCCGAGTCTCCCGGAAATACCTACAATCCTTTCTTCATCTGGGGGAAGGTCGGACTTGGCAAGACGCACCTTATGCACGCCATCGGACATCATATCGCGGCTACGAATAATAATACGAAAATACTTTATGTCAGTGCGGAAAAGTTCACTAACGACCTGATCACCGCGATCAGGAACAACACCAATCAGGAATTCCGCGCGCGGTACCGCGAACTTGACGTGCTGATGATAGACGACGTGCAGTTCATCGCCGGCAAGGAGCAGACGCAGGAAGAATTTTTCTGGACCTTCAACACCCTGCACGACGCGAAGAAACAGATAATAATAAGCGCCGACCGTCCTCCCAAGGACATTGAAGGTATCGCAGACAGGCTCGTCTCCCGTTTCGAATGGGGGCTGGTAACCGACATCCAGCCGCCTGATTTGGAGACCCGCGTCGCCATACTCCAAAAAAAAGCCGAGATGAAAAAGTACATGAACATCCCTGAAGATGTCATCATGTTCATCGCGCAGAATATTCCGAGCAACATCCGCGAACTCGAAGGCTCCCTGAACAGGATCGTCGCCTGTTCGGATCTCAACCACGAACCTATCAACATCGAGAACGCAAGCGTGTGGCTCAAGGATCTGATCAAAGAACATCCGCTGGGAACCGTGAGTATCGGCCTCATCCAGCAGCTGACGGCCGAATCTTTCGGCTTTACCGTAGAAGAGCTGCTCTCAAAGAAGCGGACCGCCGACCTGGCCCTAGCGCGTCAGGCCGCGATGTATGTAGCACGCAATAAGACAAATGAGGCGCTGATCCAAATTGCCTACGCCTTCAACAAAAAGGATCATACGGTCGTTATCCACGCCTGCAAGAAGATCGCCGAACTTATCAAGACGGATCTTAGGGTACGCTCTTTTGTGGATAACATTGTGAATAAGTTATAATTTTTCGCGAAAAATTGGTGCATTGATTTGTGGGCAGTTTTATTTTACAGATTTTCCACACAAAAATTGTGGATAGTGTGAATAAGTTTGTGAATTAATAAAAATCTTTTGCACATCGAAAAATTACGTCAGAGCGGGGTGAAATATACTTTTCCACATTTCCACAGCCCCTACGACGACGAATACGATTTTATTTATAAAAAAGGTGTATTAATAGGAGGGCTCGTACATGAAGCTTACAATCAACAAAAAGCAGTTCCTTGCAAGCTGGGGTCTCGCTGAGAGAAGCACATCCGCCTCAGGATCGGTGAGCATACTCTCGTCAATCCTCGTTAAGGCAGACTTTGAATCGGTGCTGCTGCAGGCAACCGATATAAAGACGTCGATAATCTGCTTTGCGTCAGGCATTACCGTAACCGAACCCGGAGAGGCGGTATTCCCGATCAAAATGGTCAGCGACCTCTTCAAGAAGGCTCCGGGAGAGGAGTTCACCATTGAGGTAAACGAAGGAAAGGTAATTCTGAGGGCTGGCAGGAGCAAATATAACTTCTCCAGCTATCCGGTGCGCGAATTTCCCGTACTGCCGTCGTCGGACAGCGCCGACCTCTTCTGCCGCATATCGGCGGCGGAGCTAGCGAAGGTTATCGAAGAGGGGACGCTCGCAGCCTCGACCGGCGAAGAGTTCCCGCTCTATCTCTCCTCCGCAAATCTGCAGATAACGCAGAACATGCTGAATATTGTCTCTACGGATACGCGCAGGCTCGCGCTATCCTCGGCGGCGGTGGCCGACGGGGCCGAAGCGGCGACGGCGCTGCTGCCGATGAAGGGGGTAAAGGAGCTTCAGCGGATACTTGGCTCGCTGAACCCGGAAACGGAGGTAAAGGTGCTCTTTGACAGCGCGCAGTTCTACTTCAAGACAGACACGCTCGAATTCACCGTCCGCCGCGTGGAGTCAAAGTTTCCGCCCTATGAAAAAATACTGCCGAAGAACAGCACCCTCAGCGTCGTTACCGACAGAGGCGCTCTCATCTCCGCCCTTGAACGCGTGGATGTCATCGTTCGGGACTTCAACCGCATGGTAGTTCTGGACATCATCCCCGGCTCGGAGATGGTACTGCGCGGCAAGGCTCCGGATTTCGGACAGGCCAAGGAAGAGATCGGCGCGGAGGCGGAGGGCGAAAAGCTGAGGATCGCCGTCAATTCCAAGTTTTTCTTGGAGGCTCTAAAGGTGATGAGAGATCCCGAGGTAAAGCTTTCTTTCAACGGCCAGGCCGGCCATATGGCGGTAAAACGCAGTGACAGCGACGATTTCTTATGTCTCATCGCGCCGATCAACCTCTCTGAGGATGAACTCAGGATGTTTGATACGGAGCAAAACGGAGCGGATGGGATTTAGCCGGGTTCGGTTCAATAATTTTAAAAATCTTGAGCCCCGGGAGATGAGATGGTCCCCGGGGCTGAATTTGCTTACCGGCGAGAACGGCGCGGGAAAGACAAACATCCTTGAGGGGATAAATATCGTCTCCGGGTGGGGTCCGCTTGAGCGCGGCGCGAAAACTCTCTCGATGCCTACCTGGGGCAGCGGTTCTTCCGAGGTGCAGCTGACCGGAGAGCTTGAATCCGGCGGGATAATACGCGTGAAAATATCGCGCCGCTATATGCTGAGGCTGGATGATAAATCAGTTACCGCCGCGGATCTGCGCTGGAACATACCGGTGCTTACCTTCCTTCCCGACGACATGTCTATCGTGGAGGGCTCTTCAGCCTTCCGCCGGAGGCTGCTTGATATGCTGCTGGCGCTGATAGTTCCCTCTTACGCGATGCGTCTTGCCGAGTACAGGCGCGGCGTCCGCCAGAAGGCGGTATTTCTTAAACGCGGGATGCCTGCGATGATCGCCGACCGGGCGCTGCTGCCGCTTGCCGCCTGGATATGGCGGATGCGGATAGAGGGGGTAAAGCTGCTCTCCTCATGCCTTGAGGGAATGTCGGAGCTCACGCCGGTGAAGATCACGCTCTCGCTGAAGAGAGGCGGAGCCGGTTTTGACGACGACTGCGAGAACGATTACGCGAAGGCGGTCATCGCAAACCGCGGCCGCGAGGCGGCGGTGAAATTCCCCGTAGTTGGACCGCACCGCGACGATATTATCATCATGGCCGGCGAAAGGTTGGCCTCCGAGGCTTTGAGCCGCGGACTGCGCCGGCGTACGGCGATTGCGATGATGCTGGCCGCCGCTGACGGCGTGAAGAGAAAGATCGGCCGCGACCCTGTCCTCCTGCTCGACGAGGTGACCGCGGAGCTTGATTCCTCCGGGCGGACGCTGCTCTTTGAGTCGTTGCTCTCGCGGGAGACGCAGGTATTCGCGGCGACGGCTGAGCCCTTCGTCGAAAAATTTCCCGGGCTCATCCACAGGGTATCAGAGGGAAGAGTGACGGAGAGCTACGAGAATTAAGGGTAATATTTTTTAATCATGAAAGGCGTAAAATGTTGATAAACGACAGATATGACGTAATCACTATCGGGGCCGGACATGCCGGATGCGAGGCGGCGCTCGCCGCGGCAAGGATGGGGGCGCGCACGCTCATGATCTGCCTCTACCTCGACAGTATCGCGATGATGCCCTGCAACCCCTCGATCGGCGGCCCGGCAAAGGGGCATATGGTGCGGGAGATCGACGCCCTCGGAGGCGAATGCGCCTCGGCGGCGGACAGCGCCACACGCCATCTGCGCTGGCTTAACACCTCCAAGGGGGCGGCGGTGCGCACGCTGCGCGCGCAGTGCAGTCCGCGGCGCTACAGCGACCACTACCGCACGGCGCTTCTGACGGAAAAAAATATTGCGCTGCATCAGGCGCAGGCGGCAGATCTTATCATCGAGCACGGCGAGGCGCGCGGCGTTAAAATCAAGACGGGACAGGTATTCTACGCGGACTGCGTGATACTTGCCACCGGCACCTATCTCGATTCCAAGATACATATCGGGATGACGTCTCATAAATCGGGTCCTTTGGGGATGGTTGCCTCGACTGAATTTGCGAGGAGCCTGCGCAGAAGCGGCCTCGAAACTGGACGTCTGCGCACCGACACGACGCCGAGGCTGCACTTCGACACGATAGACTGGGAGGCTCTCGACTGTCAGCGCAGCATTGAGGAGCCACAGGCCTTTTCTCATTTTGGAGTAAAGAAAAGATATGACGAAATGATCTGCGGGCTGACGCGCACAAACGCGGAAACTCACAGAATAATCAGAAAATATTTTTCCGAATCGCCGCTCTACATGGGTAAGCTCGACACGGAGGGACCCAGATATTGCCCTTCCATCGACGACAAGATAATAAAGTTCCCCGAAAAGGATACCCATCCCCTCTTTCTCGAACCGATAACCTCTGAGGGCAGGGAGGTTTATGTTCAGAACTTTTCCACTTCGATGTGCCTTGAGGCGCAGTTAGAGAGCATAAAGACGATAAAGGGCTGCGAGAGGGCTCATATCCTGCGTCCCGGCTACGCCATCGAGTATGATTTCGTCGTCCCGACGCAGCTTAATCCGTGGCTGGAGACAAAACAGGTGAAGAACCTCTTCCTCGCGGGACAGATAAACGGTACCTCGGGATACGAAGAGGCGGCGGCTCAGGGGCTGATCGCCGGCATCAACGCGGCGCTGCGCGTGAAGGGGGCCGAGCCCTTCGTTCTGCGGCGCGACGAGGCCTATATCGGCGTGCTCATAGACGACCTCGTCACCAAGGGGACCAACGAACCCTACCGTATGCTCACGAGCCGCTGCGAATACAGGCTGCTTCTGCGTCACGACAACGCCGCCGACCGCCTCTGCGGGACGGGGCATAGTCTAGGGCTTTTACCGGATGAAAAATATGAATCCTTCCAAAAGATGGCCAGGGCGGCGGAGGCTGAGGAGAGACGCTTAGAAGAGTTAAAAATCCCGCCCACCGCCGAGGTCAATGAGAGGCTCGCCGCAATGCCGTCGTCGCCGCTCAGCGAGGGGATATCGGCGAAGAACCTGCTGCGGCGTCCCGAAGTGAGCTGGTCCTTCATTGCCGAACTTACGGGATCGGAGCTTGATCCAGAGTACGGTGAGAAAATTGCGAACGAGCTCAAGTATGAAGGCTACATCAGCCGCCAGCTCAGGCAGGTCGATAAATTCAGGCGCATGGAGCTTCTGAAGATACCGCCGTATATTGATTTTAACGATGTTCACGGGCTATCCGCCGAGGGACGCGGCAAGCTGGAAAAGATCAGGCCGGCGACGCTGGGACAGGCCTCGCGCATCCCCGGAGTGCCGCCTACCGATATCCAGCTTCTTTGGGTCGCGATAGAAAACGGACGCAGGCAGCGGCATGAAAAAGATTGACGGCGCAAGAGCCGCCGGCGATATTGTCAGAGCCGGGATCGGCAATCAGGCCAAATCAATGGCCGACGCCGAGAGATGGGCGCAGCTGACCCTATCGGTAAAACTCGCCGAACTCGAAGAGCGCTGGGAGGAGATTGCCGGTTCGCCTCTGGCCCAGAAGAGCCAGCCATCCCAGTGCGAATACTCCGAAGAGATAATGACGCTCACCATAAATGTCGCCGAACAGAGTATCCTCTCCGCGGTACGGTTTCGCCGAGCGCAGATAGAGAGGCGGGTCGCCGCCTTCTTTGGCTGTAAAAAAATCAAGGTCGATTTCCGCGTCGGCCCCATAGTCCGCCGCTCGCAGGCCCAAGAGCCGCTTCCTTCATACAAAAGACGCGCGCCTGTAGTTCTATCCGAGGAAGATGTCGAGGCGGAGAGGCGTAATTTCGAAGAGTCGGGGATCTCGGAGGAACTTGCGCTGCGGATGGCGCGCGTCAAGCTGTCGCTGGAAAAACTGGCAAAGAGAACCTCCAATTAACAATAAGTAGGCCATTATACTGATAATTATGTTAAAAATAAGAAAAAACTATGTATTTTTACTCTTATATACACAAAAGATAGAGATTATGATATTATTAACGCAGGCAATTAAAAAAGAATATAAAAATCTAAAAACGGAGGAATAGAAATGAAAATTGGAGAAGTAATCAAAGACGGAGATTTTAAGGCTGAGAAGCACGTGCCGACGATAGAGGCCCCCGAAAAGGTAAAGGCTGGAGAAGAGGCGCTCGTTAAGGTAATGGTGGGACAGGAGATCAAGCATCCCAACACACCCCTTCATCACATCAGCTGGATCCAGCTTTACTTTAAGCCGGAGGGTGCGGCACCTGTAGTCGAAGTTGCCAGATTCAACTACAGCGCCCACGACGATACGATGAACCTTGAGACGCCGGGATGCGTTGCTGCCGATCCCGCAAGCTGCGTGAGAGTCAAGCTGACAAAGCCTGGAACATTTATCGCGGTAAGCTACTGCAACATCCACGGCCTCTGGGAGAGCGCTAAGAAGATCGAAGTCGAATAAATCCAAATTTTTAAAGACCGATAAGGAGCGCGGCCCTGCTAAACGAAGGGCCGCGCTCCGCTTTTTTATAAAAAAATCTAAAATGGTCATTTCACATAAATAACAGATACGCCTATCCAGCATATATCCACATGGAAATTCACCCTTTTGACCGACTTATACACATATATTGTCAAAATTACAGGCCGTTTTGTCCTCTATCTGCGCCAAAATATGGGTTTGAGCACATAAGTGTCCACATTTTGTGGATAACTTTGTAGATAAGTGGGTGCAAAAATTACGTACTTTAATTTATTCGGCTTCTATTGGCGATGGGAAAATAGTCGTAAGTTAGGTAATATTTACTTCGCCGTAACAGGTAAACAAGCTCAAAAATCGTGGAAATTTCTATAGAATGATTTCTAAGCTGCACAGACTTACCGCGGCTGGATGAGTGTCGTTCAATTTTATCTCGGCAATTTTTTTGATACGCCCTCCAGTCCGTGGTAAACACATCAAGTCTTTGACGAACATGTAGCAGCCCGCAGTGTCTCGCGGTAGCTGGCGGCGAACATCCATCGGAGAGAAATCATGTCATTCTTCATCATATCTCCGGAGTAAATTACGGCGAACGCTGTGAAGGCGGTAAAAACGATACGGAACGGCAGTTCAAGCGGCGGCTGACAGATGCGCCTGCGCTGTTTTCTGCCGCTGACTCGCATAGAAAAAACGCCGCCGCAGTATGATACCATCGGCGGCGGTCTCTGTTACAGCTAAGACAACTGGCTATCCGCGCTTGGCGATCGCCGCTCCCACCACCAGCGTGTCTTTTCCGGAGTTCTCTATGCCGTGGGAACGCCCCATGCGGCAGAGCATAATGTCGCCGGCCTTTACATGCTGGGTTTCATTCTCTTCCGTGTAAAGCCCTTCGCCGCTCATAATAAAATAAACCTCTTCATTGTCGGCGTGCAGATGATAGCCTACGGAGGCTCCCGGCTCAAGCTCAAGACGGGTCGTCATCGTGAAGGCTCCGTCCTGATCGGGAATTGCTATCGGAAAGGCCAGCGCATGTCCCTTGCCGCTGCCTCCCAGCTTTTCTCTCTTTATTCCATCTTCCTGGTTTTTTAATATCATCTTCGATTCTCCTTTTTGCAGAGTCGGATTTTATGCTATCCAGAGAAATTATATTGCCTCTGAGAGATATGTCTATTCTTTCTTTATAGATAAAAGAGTTAAATATTATTGACCTTTAATGATTATTACTTTTCTTCTCCACTAAAAAGATGAGATATGGGCGGCAATCTATTTTTAATGGGTATCAGGCGTGCGTCATTGATAAAAATCTTGAATATTATTTGAATGTAAAAAATTAAATTAATGACTAGTTAATATTATATTACTATGTTAAAATGATATATCGCCCTACAAGGCAATATGTTGTTATACCTTAAACCGTTCCGGCGGATAGAAAGGCGGCGGATAAAAGTAACCGGTAGAGAATATAAGACTAATATAATAAATAAAGGAGGAAAATCTTATGACAGAAAAGAAATCAAAGCTTAATCTTCTGATGCCTCACACCTACGTTCTTCTTTTCTTCCTGATCGTCCTTGCGACCATCGGCACCTATGTTGTGCCGGCTGGTCTATACGACCGCATCACAGACCCCAACACCGGACGCATGGTCGTCGATCCGACGACCTATCATATCGTCAAGTCGACGCCGGTGGACCCCTTCGCGATGTTCATCAGCGTCTATAAGGGACTCGTTCAGGCAGCCGATATTATATTCTTTATAATGATCTCATACGCATGTTTCTATCTCGTCCTCGTCAGCGGCGCTCTTAACGCCGCGATGGGTGCTCTGCTGCGCGCGACGAAGGGGCGCGACGCCTTCGTCATGCCGCTCTTTATGTATCTATTCGCCACCGCCGCCACCTTCTTTGGTATGTTCGAGGAGGCCTTCGGGTTTATCCCGATCTTTGTTGGCCTCGCCGTCGCGATGGGCTATGACGCGCTGGTCGGCATGTCCGTCGTCGCGATGGGATGCGGCCTCGGCTTTGCCGCCGCCTTCATGAATCCATTCACGGTCGGCCTCGCGCAGAAGATCTCGGAACTGCCTCTCTTTTCGGGACTTGGTTTCCGCATCGTGTCATGGTTTGTTTTTGTGACGATGGGCGTCATCTGGATGATGCGTTACGCGGCGAAGGTGAGAAAAGACCCCAGCAAGAGCCTCATGAAGGGCATTGACGTCGGCGCGCTGGCGCTTGACCATAATGAGCTTGTAGATTCAAAGTTCACCGGCCGCAATAAGGCGGTCCTTCTCGTTCTCTTCGTCGGTATGTGCTTCCTGGTATGGGGCGTGCTTAAGAGAGGCTGGTATTTTGACGAGCTCTGCGGGCTGCTCCTCGTGACTGGCATCGCCTGCGGTCTGGCCAACGGATACGGACCAAGCCGCATAGCGCAGATATTCATTGACGCCTGGAAGGATATCATCTTCGGAGCCTGCGTCGTCGGTATCTCGCGCGGCGTGCTCGTCGTCATGCAGCAGGGACAGATCATCGACACCGTCATCTATGCGCTGGCGGCGCCTCTGAGCGGACTGCCGAAATGGGTGGCCGCCGAAGGGATGCTCTTCGTACAGACCCTGATAAACTTCTTCATCCCCTCCGGCTCGGGACAGGCGGCGACCACCATCCCGATCATGTCTCCGCTTTCCGACATCCTCGGCATCCCGCGTCAGATAGCGGTCCTCACCTATCAGTACGGCGACGGATTTTCAAACATCCTCTGGCCGACGACGAATCTGCCTGTCATGTGCAGCCTTGCGAAGGTGCCGATCGAGAAGTGGTGGAAATACTTCGTTCCCTTTTTCCTCCTCCTCTTCGCCGTGCAGATGGCCTTCATATTTGTCGCGGTAATGATCAATTATCATTAAAGATTACAGTAATGGAAAAATTTGAACTTCTTATCCGGGGAGGGGAGGTCATCCTCCCCGGATGTGCCAATCCTGAAAGGGTCAACATTGCCGTAAGCGGCGGCCGCGTGGCGGCACTGACGGCGGAGGAACCTTCGGCGGCCAGCGTCATTGACGCCGCCGGACTCTGCGTCTCTCCGGGTTTTATCGACACACATATGCACGATGAAGAGGCCGAGGACGGTGACACGGTCGAACAGGCGCTTTTGCGGCAGGGGGTCACGACGGCGATCGCCGGAAACTGCGGCTCCGGCCCGCTGGCGGCCGATATCAGGCCATACAGGAAGAAGCCCTGGCTTAACCTGGGCTACCTGACGGGACATACAAAGCTCAGGGAAAACTCCGGAGTGACGGATATATACGCCGCCTCCCCGCCGCAGGCGATCGAAAAGATGCGCGTTCTGCTCCTTCATGAACTTGAAGTAGAGGGTTCATTCGGTCTCTCTTTCGGCCTCGAGTATATGCCTAATACCTCGGCGGAGGAGATCGAAGCGCTTCTTAGAGTTGCCGGCGGCTTTAAAAATATCTGGATACCGGTGCACATCCGCGCCGACGGCCCCGCCGCGGTGGAGGCCGTAGACGAAATAATCGGCTATGCTCATAAATATCCGCTCCGTTTTCAGATATCACATACCGGCAGCATGTGCGCCTTCGGCCATATCGCAGAGGTGCTCGACCATATCTCCGCCGCCGTCGCCAACGGCTGTGACATAACCTTCGACTGTTACCCGTACGACGCCTTCTGCACCAACCTCGGTTCGGCGGTATTTGACGAGGGTTTCGAAGAGAGATGGGGACGCGGCTGCGCATATCTGGAGGTGGGAAGCGGCCCGTACCGCGGGAAATTTCTCTCGGAGGACGGCCTTTACGCAAAACTGCGAAAAGAGGCTCCCGAGACCCTTATCATCGCCCATGTGATAAACGGGGCCGAGGTCGAGGAATGCCTCATGCACCCGCGCTGCGCCGTCGCCTCGGACTCAATTCTTCTCAAGGGGCACGGACATCCGCGTGCCGCGGGGACCTTCCCGCGCGCGATAAATATCATGCGGAAAAAGGGGCTGAGTCTCGTTGAGGCGGTGCGGAAATGTACCTCGCTGCCGGCGGCGATGGCCTTCCTCGATAAGGGCGAGATCAAACCAGACTCTGACGCCGACTTTGTCCTCTTTGACCCTCAGCGGCTGGTTGACCGGGCCACCTTCGCCGAAGAGCTTCTGCCTCCCGAGGGTATAGAGTGGGTCATCATCGGCGGGGAGCCCGCCGTACACAAAAACGAGATTATCGGAGGCCCCAAAGGAAGGCTGATCACCCGCCAAACCTTCGCGGCTGTATAATAACGGCAGGAGATATAGCATACAAAGGGAGGCTGACGTTATGGAGCTTCGGCAGATGATAGCGGAACTTGATAAAAATATCGCGGTAAACGCCCCCGCGATGGCGGCCATGAGCGACGGCTTTGCCGCGCGCCCCGAGGTTTCGGGAAAAGAGTTTGAGACCAGCAAAGAAATCGTCCGTGTGCTGAAAGATGCGGGCTTTGAGGTCGAATATCCGGCGCTCGGCATTCCGACCGCCTTCACCGCGCGCTGCGGCAGAGGCGGCGGCCCGAAGGTCGCCATCCTCACGGAATACGACGCGCTGCCGGAGATCGGCCACGCCTGCGGCCATAACCTGCACGGTTCGATGTCGGTCCTGACGGCGCTTTCACTTCTTCCGATCCTGAAGGATATAGACTGCGAACTGCTGGTGGCCGGTACTCCCGCCGAGGAGACTGACGGAGCCAAGGTTGAGATGTCCGCCAAAGGGCTCTTCGACGGCTGCGACTTCGCGATGATGATCCATTCCTGCGGCGGAAAGAACATGGTCGAATACCGTTCGCTTGCGATGGACGCGGTGGAGTTTACCTTCACCGGCAAGACCTCGCACGCCGCCTCCGCCCCCTGGGAGGGGCGCAACGCGCTGAACGGCCTGCAGCTGTTCTTCCACGCGGTGGATATGCTGCGCCAGCATGTGAGGCCGGAGGCCCGCATGCACGGCATCGTCTACGACGGCGGCGCCGTGCCGAATATCGTACCTGAGCGCGCCGTCGGGCGCTTCTACTTCCGCGCCCCAAAGCGGGCCTACCTCGATGAAATTATCAAAAAGGTCCACAACTGCGCTCGAGGCGCGGCGCTCGCGACGGAGACAGAGGTGGCATGGCGCAACTTTGAGGCGAGCTTTATGGATATGCTTCCCAACGGCCCCGCCGAGACAATGGCGAAAAAATACTTTGCGGAAATGGCTCTTGAAGTGACCCCCTGCAGTACGTTTATGGGTTCGTCTGATATGGGCGACGTCTCCTACAGATGTCCGGCATTGCAGCCGGAGATAGACATCTCAGGCGAAAACATCGAGGCCCACACCCGCGCCTTTGCCGAGGCGACGCAGAAGCCGCGCGCGCACGAGGCGATGAGGGACGGGGCGAAGATAATCGGACGCTGCCTGCTTGAAGTCATAACTGACGAAGAGCTGCGCGGCAGAATGTGGAAGAGCTATAAAGAGGAGATCGCCGCCGCGAAGAGATAGGCGTCGCGGCGCCGGAATATCGGTATAAACGGAATAAGGGCTGCCGAAAAATAGAGGCGGCCCTTGCCGTTTCTTTTCGTTAATTCTAAACTTACCCTCCACATGATAAAATTATCAGCGGGTTTGAAAGAAAAGTAATATAACAGGGGGAGACAAAAATGCCGTCAAAGGTATATTTCACAAATATGAGAGCGACACCGGAACTTAACCTGCTTCAGAAACTCGAAAAGCTGATTAAGAGCGCAGGGATCGGCGAGATCGACTTCAAAAAACAGTTCACGGCGATAAAAATACATCTCGGGGAGCCGGGAAATATTGCCTATCTGCGTCCGAACTTCTCAAAGGTTGTGGCGGACGTCATTAAGGAACTTGGCGGAAAACCCTTCCTCACAGACAGCAACACGCTCTATGTCGGCCGCCGCAAGGACGCGCTCGAACACCTCGACGCCGCCTACGAGAACGGCTATAACCCCTTCTGTACCGGCTGTCAGGTGATAATCGCCGACGGACTGAAGGGAACCGACGAAGCCCTGATTCCGGTGGAGGGCGGCGAGTATGTCAAAGAGGCAAAGATCGGCCGCGCCATCGCCGACGCCGACATCATCATCTCGCTCTCCCATTTCAAGGGACATGAGCTTACCGGCTTTGGCGGCGCGGTCAAGAATCTCGGCATGGGCTCGGGGTCGCGCGCCGGCAAGATGGAGATGCACAGCGAGGGAAAACCGTCTATCAGCGAAGAAAAATGTATCGGCTGCGGACGCTGCGCCCGCAACTGCGCGCAGAGGGCGATCTCAATAAAAGCCGGAAAGGCCTCCATAGACCATGAAAAGTGCGTCGGCTGCGGGCGCTGCATCTCAGCCTGCCCATTTGACGCCGTCATGCCGGACTGGGATGGCTCGAACGACGTTCTCAACAAAAAGATGGCGGAATACGCGAAGGCGGTCATCTTCGGAAAGCCTAACTTCCACATCTGCCTCGTGATAGACGTTTCGCCCTTCTGCGACTGCCACGTGGAAAACGATGCCGCCGTCACGCCAGACATCGGATTCTTCGCCTCCTTTGACCCCGTGGCGCTTGACCAGGCCTGCGCCGACGCGGTGATGAAGGCCCCCGCGATCTCCGGGACCTATCTGACTGACCAGCTGCATGAAAACGGTGCTGACCCCGATCATTTCCACGCGATACACCCCACCACCAAATGGCAGGTGATGCTGGAGCATGCCGAAAAACTCGGTATGGGCACGCGCAAATATGAACTTATAGAGGTATGAGAAAACTAGGCGCGGGCAAAATACGCCCGCGCTTTCTGCCTTTAGAAAAGATCTATAATCTCTTTTCCGTAGGATAGACAGTTCCCTCTTTCATCACAAAGGCACAGTCTCTGAGGGCGTCAGGATCTTTTAAAAGGTCCCTCTTCCAGCCGGCGATATCGGCGATCTTCCCGGGCTCTATCGTTCCGACAAGATGATCGATTTCACAAATTTCGGCGTTATTCTTTGTTGCCGCCGCAAGAGCTCTGAATGGGTCCATGCCGCTGTTCAGCCAAGCGTTATATTCCCAGCCGCTCTCATAGTTCTGGTGCACGGCGACCATATCTGTCCCGTATCCGAGCTTTATCTTGCTTTCACGTATGATCTCGCGCCCCTCCCGAAGGAGCTTCTGGTATTTTTCCAGTTTCTTTCTGAAAGATTCGCTCTTTTTGGAAAGGCTATCCTCGTCGCAGTGTATCGCGTCGTCGTAGGGAACGAAGGTGGGTACGAGATAGGTCCCCGAATCCTCAAAAAGCTTGGCCGACTCTTTATCCATCAGTGAACCATGTTCGATGCCTGTAATCCCGTAACTAATCAGCTTCTTCATCAGCCGTGGCCCATAGGCGTGCGCCGTTACGGAAATTTTTACCTCCTGCGCCGTATCGAAGATCGCCTTAAATTCCGCGTCGTTAAGCTGAATATCGTCTGGGTCGTCATTAGGCGTTGCAAAACCACCGGTGGCCATGATCTTTAGAAAGTCAAAGCCCATCTTTTTTTCCCGGCGCACGGCTCCCGTGAAAAAGTCGGCCCCATTGCCGCAGGTCGGGTACTCTTTCATCATATAATCTGATAAATAAGGGTTATTCCTTACCGCCTGCGTCATATCTCCGTGGCTGCCGGGGGTGCAGAGGAAGTGCGATGAGACGATGAGCCTTGAGCCCTCAATGTATCCCTCATCTATCGCCCGTTTTACATCAAGTTCATAGGCCTCGCGAAACCATCCAAGCGAACGGATCGTTGTGAATCCGCCCATGAGGGTTTTGCGCGCCGTTCTTGCGGTGGCAAGCGTTCGGTAGCCGTCCGAATTATAGACAGTATCGGTATAGATATCCCTCCAGTCGAAAAATTCCGGGTGGACATGCGCGTCTATCATTCCGGGGGTAACGGTACAGTCGCTGAGGTCTATGGTCTCAAGCTTTTCCGGCTCGGGTATGTTATGACCTACTTCAATGATTTTTTTACCTTTAATTAAAATTTCCATGTCTTCTTGCAGGGAATTTTTTAATCCGTCATATAATTTCCCGCATTTTATCTTTAAATACCCATCCATTTTGAATCCTCCCATCAACATATTTTTATTTTTGAATATTGACATAAAATTTTCTTGATATATATTATATAT
>ERZ1673695.1577-NODE-1577-length-22319-cov-28.711867_pt1 | contig 22319 bp, 16 predicted proteins | sample MGYA00580225_ERZ1673695 | MGnify/ENA primary metagenome ERZ1673695 (study PRJEB41218, sample SAMN15661739) | gut metagenome | host: Homo sapiens | place: Canada: London | collected 2015-08-20/2019-03-30 | study: EMG produced TPA metagenomics assembly of... | reverse complement strand
TTGGGGATTCTTACATGAACACAATTGGGTACTTTTATTTTAACATTTATATGGAATGTTAACATTAAAAGAAGTTAATAAAGTTAGAACAATGTATTACGAGCAAAACTATACAGCAACTGAAATAGCAAGAATTATGAAAATATCTAGGCAAACAGTTTACAAGTATTTAAAGTTTGTGGATTTTTCTGATGAAGTAACTCAGAAGAAATCTAAAAGTGAAGTAGAAAAGTATCGTGATGATATACTAAAGTTTTTAAATTATGATAGACTACACCATCATAAACAAAGACATACTGGTAGAAAAGTATATGATAGATTAAAAGAATTATATCCAAATTATGATATATCATATTCAGCAACTGTTAAATTCTTCTCAAGAGTCAAGAAAGAATTCTATTATAAGCATAATGGTTATTTACCACTTGACCATAGACCAGGTGAAGCACAAGTTGATCTAGGTGATTGTTCATTTATTGAAAATGGAGAAAAGACATATGGTAAATATTTAGTGTTAACATTTGCTCATTCTAATGCATCATATGTGCAACTAGTAAGACATAAGAATGCAGAAAGTATAGTGGAAGCAATTAAACATATATTTGAATATTTAAATGGTGTGCCACATACTATTTGGTTTGATAATGATAGTGCACTTGTAAAAATTATTAATTTGGAAAATGGAACGATATCAAGAACCTTATCTGACACATTCCAAAGATTTAAACTACACTATGAATTTAAAGAAGTATTTATGAACCCAGAACGTGGATATGAAAAAGGAACTGTTGAACAAGCGGTTAGATTTATGAGAAGAAATTTACTTGTTCCACTTCCTGAATTTAGTGACTTTGACTTATATAATAAGGAATTATTAAAAAGATCTTCAGAACTTCTTAAACGAGAACATTATGTACTTAAACAACCAATAGTGGACTTACATTTTGAAGATATATATGAGCTAAATCAATTACCACCTACATCATTTGTTTGTACATCAGTATCTAGTAGAAAACTTGATAATTATGGAAGACTTACTACTGAAAATAGACATTACTATTATTTAGATTCTGCACTTGCATATGAACGAGTTCAAGTTAAATATTTACCAAATCAACTTGAAATATATTATGAAGAATGAACTCACATAATGACAATTCCTAGAATATCAGATAAGCCTGGTTTACGTTACATTAACTGGAGTCCTTATATTAGACTTCTTGCTGATAAGCCTGCAGCAATGTATAATTTTTCATTCCTTGACTTATTTGAAGGCAAAGATGCTATTATAGAAAAGATAACAAAACTTGAAGCAACTAAACTCCAAGCGTTTTTATATTCATTTGCAAATATGATTGATGATATTGGAATTGAAGAGGCTGTTAAGAAAGTAAGTGCGTTGCTATAAAAAATATCGTTAAATTATTGACAAACCACTCGCATTAATATATAATGTTATGAATTAATAACAAAGATTATTATTTGGGCGGCTTGGGAAAAAGAAAGGATAACATATGTACGAATACGTAGAAGACAAACAGTTTTTAAAACGAGCTCAAAATTGTTGCAGTGATATTATGAAACAATTAGAAGAAAGTTTAAGAGAACAAGGAATGAATACTCAGTTCTTTTTAGTTGGGAGTGGTGCTAGAAATATGATTACTCAAAATGGCGATGGTGATATTGATTTTGATTATAATTTAAACATTATATCTTGTGATGATTGGAAAGCACGTAGCATTAAAGAATTAATTAGAAAAACATTTAATAAGGTTATGAGACAAAATAATTTAAGTGATGTTGAGGATTCCACATCATCGTTAACCACAAAATTAATTTATTTTAATGATGAACCTGATATTGAATTTAAAATAGATGTTTGCATCGTAACCGAGCAAGATGACAATTGGTATCGTTTGATCCATAAAAAGACTGGATTTATGCAAAACGATGAATATATATGGAATGAAGCACCTCATTCAAAAAATTGTAAAGCAAAAGCTGACCAAATAAAAAAAGTCCCAGGATGGTGGGAAGTGGTAAGAAAGAAATATATAGAAATTAAAAATCACTATTTAAGATATCATGATGATAATCATCCATCATATATTTGCTACGTAGAAGCAGTAAATGCTGTCTATAATAGCATGAGACAAAAACATATTATTAAGTAATCAATACCAATCTCCTTTACTTTTATTCCATGTTATGTTATACTTATTATATCAAAGAAGTAAATAAAAGTTAACAAACTAACAAACCAAGTGTCCAAAAATTCAAGGTGAATTGGACACTTTTTTCATATTAAGTTGACACTTGAGAAAGTAGAATTGGACAAATGGTCATAGTGGAATTGGACACTTGAGCATTTAATGTTAAAATAGTGTCAAAAAATATAGCTAGAGACCATATATGCAAAACTGCTTATAAGTAACCTATTTTTGGTTGCCTATAAGCTTTTTTTGTACAAAAATCGCATAAAAATTGCTATAAAAGCACACATGACTATTGGATCAGTAGCATAGGGGGGGACCTGATTTTATAAAAATGGACACGTAGAAGCGGGGCGCCAGTACCATGCAAATTATTATCAAAAGTATCAAATATCCAATTTCAGTATAATGTGGTTTTTTGTTTTTTCATATCTATCCCATTTAAGGTGGTGTAGGATGATTTAGGATGAATACTATACTTTATATATATAATATATATTTATATTTCTTATATGAAAGTATATAGTTTAGACTACACTATCATGCACTAATATTTATTCCTTGCAATTTTTTGGTATTTATATAGTATCATAATACAATAACAATATCCACTGTTTCAGGGTGCTATTTACTGCTATAAATTATAATGCTGTTATAATCCACAGCCTTGGTGGTGAATAATGTAATATAAAGTACTAAACTACTTATATGAAGAAAAAATAAATAAAATTATAGAAACATATACCATATATCCACCACCTATTAATGCTTGTGAATGTATTACTTCTTCTACAGTTATTTTACCACAAATAAATTAATACATCAGATCTTTTAACTAATATTTATATATAAAAATAGACCACCATTTCTAGTGATCTACTTAATTTTAATAAATTCAATACAATTTAAATCTAATGATAAAGTATAGTTTATAATATTATTTTTCGGACCAAGAGCATTAACATCTTCAATTGAAATAATTGGAAAATTATCTTCATTCACATCATAAGAGCGAATTTCAAGTGCTTCATAACAAATGCTTCTAATTCTTGAACCTTTTTTATACCCCAATTTTTGTAATGACATTTCAAGTTCAGTTTCATCATATCCCATAGAAACTAAATCTTCAACTAGTGAATTAATTGAATTTGTATAAGGTTTTAATTCTAATCTACAAAAATATAACTTTTCATTTTGATTTGGTGACAATTGAAAAGCACTGTTAATAGTAATATTACTATCATTCTTTTTTTGAGTACTTTTCACTTCATATAATATCCTGCTAGTAACTATATCATGGGTACCTTTATTAGGTCCTTCCCATTTAGCCGTCTTATCATTTTCATAAATATACTTTAAAGAAATTAATTCTCCTATAACATCATAAATCATTTTATGTTTGATTGAGTCTCCGAAAATTTCTTTCCATTCATCTACCCATTTACATGGATCAAATAAAATTTTATCACGATTACTATTATCTAAAAAATGAGCACCTACATATGCAAACTTATCAACATCAATTGTATTGCTCGCATGCAAATATAAAACTTTTATACTTGTTTTCCCATAATTTAAAAAACTAGTTGATAAAGAAATTCCAACAAATTCTTCTGAAATATCTTCTTTATAATCATAAGGTATAGCAATAGCATATTCTAATTGTCCTTTATATAAAAATCCACAACCATTTTCATTATTTATTTCTATTACTGTTCCATTTGACATAAAAGGAATCTTCTTGATTTGGTTAATTAAATATTCGTTCATATTATACCGCCTTTGTATTACAAGCTTGTAATAAATTTTCTACATATCCTTGTGAATCATTTTCTAATAATAAATTAAAGTTATTTACTTTAGCTGTATTTTGAATTAAAATTCTTCTAAATAGATTTGCATTACCTATTTTTTTATTTAATTCTTCTTTCGGTAATTTAGAAATTCTTTTCATCATTTCTCTCGAAATCTCAATATATGTTCCTTCTCTACCTGGCCTTTCTACAAGTTGCAAAATATAATCAGTATTTAATGATTCTAAACATTCCTTTGTGCTAACCATGTCTCCTTGATATGACATATGAATGTACCACCATAAAGTTGATAAATAAATTCTAACATTTTTTTCATAATAATACGCAGCAACTAAACCATGTCTTTTTACTATAATATCCGGAACAACTTTAATACATAAATATCTCCAAAAGCCATAATTTGATGCAACATTCTCATTAAACCAGTTTTTACTATTAAAGTATTCATATATTGATAAACCAAATTCTAAATCATATTTATAGTCTTTAAGCCCTTCATATTTATTATGGATTTCTAATAAATCTCTTCTAATTTGTAAGTAATCATTATCCAATCCACCGAAGAATTCTTCATCAAACGATGCATTTAATGTTTGGAAAATATTTTTAGAATCTTCTCTACTTAGTTCTTTTATTCTCATAATTAATACTCCTTATCAAAGTAGGATTTTACACTATTTTGAAGTTCAATCATAGTTCCATTGATTTTAAATTTCAAAGTATTGTTAAAATATTTTAGAACCGTTAGTATACTTCCCTTACTACCATTCTTAGAAAAATCAATTACCTCACCATTACCATTTTCCGCATTCCTTTTTCTAATTGCTAAAATAACTGTAGCAATCGCATTAGAAATCAATTCCGCAAACATTAGTTCATTATAATTTGCCGATTTAGGTTGAATATATTGATATCCTTTATGAGATTTATTTAAAATGATTTTTATATTTTCTTCGCTAAATTCATCTTCCGTAATGTCAATAAAATCACATTCATATTTCCATAAAGGACCATCTAGTAATGATTCTTCATAAATTGGAAATATTGATCCACTACCATCAACAATTATAGACCATAATAATCCATCACCCAATATTAGTCCAGTATTTTTTCCGAAGCTATTTTTGCAATTTTGATTTCCAGGATTTACAATGTATATAATCCAATTAAAAATAATGTTGCTAGTAACATTCTTAATTTCTATATCTTTTTTAATAAATTCACATTGACTATTATTGATACTGAATTCTCCAAATTTTACACAATACTTAATTCTAGATTTTTCAGGTTTCCACTCAAGACCAATACCCAATATTGCGTCAGAACAACAAATTTCTCCAAATAGTTTTTCGACATTCTCTATAGATATCTTACAATTCAAAAATAAGCTTTGACTTCTATTATCCCATTCATCTTCATCATCAACCAATTGTACGTGATTTTCATTACTAGAATTTTCAAAAGTTTCTTCACGAACAATTTTTTTATCATTATCCATTAAATAGTAGTATTCTCTAGTTGAATGAATGTTTAGTAATTTCAATAATTTATTATCAATTGTGCTATATAATCTACTACTCATTTTTGATTCCTCCAGCTTTAATCTTTGAATCAAACACTATGCTGCATGATAAATCTTTTGGTTCAACTAACAAATTAATTCTAAATTTAATTTCATTGTTAGTTTCATTTGATACTTTGAAACCACAAATATTATTTTTATCAGTTTTAATGCCTGTAAATAGAAATATATCTTTTTTATTAGCATCTCTTTTTCCCATGATTCTTAAAAAATCTGAATTAATATCTTTCTTTAAACCTAATGGAAAATAGTTTTTATCCACACTATATTCATCCATCTCATATTGTCTAAAAACGCACGGAAATTCAAAACCTAATTCTTCCCATTCGTTAAATGAATATATTTTGTTGGCTGTTTTAACATTTAATTCACATTCAAAATGTTGCTGTGGTTTAAGTAACACTTCAAAAGAATAAGATAAAAACTCATCTTTGAACCCATTAAAAAAAGAAGCAATTTGTTTAACTTTACTAGGCCCAGGAATTTTAGGCCCCGGTGGATTTGGGCGCTTAGGTGGTTGTGGTCTATCTCCATAATCCTCAGGCGGCATTAATTTTTTACCTAGTTTCTTTTGATACACTGAATGTGCACCATCAATATTAATAATATTATTTGAAGAAAACTGTTCGCTTAATTTTCTTTTAATACTATTACAAATTTTAGTAAAAGGTTTATTTTTTGAAAAATAAGGAAAATCAACAAAATTACCATCTACCCATTCTTTATGATTAGCTTTTTCAGTTAATCTAATATATTTACCTAAGTATTCGTCACTTATAATTAAATCATCATTTAAAACAAAAATACCTAGTAAATATTCATCATTCATTATGTTAAATTTTCCAAACTTATCTACATCATATGTAATTATCATTCCTGGTTTTCTAGTATAAAAAAGTATTTCTTGATTTCCTTCTAAACTGTCTTCTTCTATATCTAACATTACATATGGAGATGGTAAATTATTTGGAGCTGTTTCTACAAACAATTCCTCTTTCGTGAATTTTTTATATTTTAATTTACCTAATATCTCTTTACCATTGCAAATATTCTTGTGTGTAATATTTTCATAATGAGCATCAACGTATTCTTCATTATATAAATCTTGTAAAACTTTAAAAAACTCATTTAATTCTAGTTTCTCATTATTAATACCACAAATTAGATATTTACCATTATACTTCTTATTATTTAATTTTGGAAAATACCATCTTTGTATTGACATTTTCAAAGACTGTATAACATCATCATCCCACGAACAATAATTATGATTAATTCTATGACCCATTAATTCATTTTTATTTAAATAAGGAATTATAACGATAGTACCAGTCTTATCATTTTCAAATGGTTTAAGATTAAATACATTTAAAAATTCTTTAATCTCACTTTCATTATAAATTGGAATTGGAGAACCGATTTCATCTAAATCTCCAAAAAAGGCAATTCCACTGCTTTTTTTACCCAATAAACAATTATCCAGTTTTTCACTTTGAATTAAAGCACCAGCAAGTTTATGAATATATTTATTATTTTCAAATGTTCTAGAATAATAAAAGCATATACCTGCACCATATCTATAATAAATAGATTTTCCAATTCCCCATGAACCACCAGCATTATCATCTTCTTTTCCATTCATAAAATCATAGACTAGATTATATAAATTATGAGGTTTAGTATCATCATCAAGGTCTAAATACGGTTCACCTATTAATCCACAAGTATTTGTATCTGAAATTGCTAAATACTCATATTTATCATTTTTATAAGTCGAATTAACTTTTGATTCAATCAAATCTAATTTACTACTTAAATCTTTACTTATAAATTCACCATAATTAAAACTAACTCTACCATAAGGAAGTTTAGGTAAAACAGCATCCATAGAGTTTTGTATTGATTCACGAACCAAAATATCCATACCAGGTGTAGTGGTATCCATAATTGATTTTAATACTTTACTCCCTGTGAACGACATGTTAGTTCTATCATGAATTTTGGCTTTCATCCTCATCAATATCACCCCTTAAATCAAAGTTTAGTTTAACAGTTATTTTATTTGTGTTATTTATATTTTTTGGATCGTTTCCATATGGAATATAAATGTAATACCCTACTAAATGATTTTCAATATTCAAAGGTAGTCTATCTTCATTTTTTCTAGTCTCATTGCCTTTTCCACTATCCTTGTCAATTATATACAAAATTAATAGTGGTCTAGATAACTCTCCATATTTAACTCTTTTTTCTTTATAAGTCATTCCTATATTTTTTTGTAATTCTTCTTTTTCAAAATCTGATAGTTTGCTACAATCTAAATCAAGTAATCTATCATTTGGAGCAGTAATGGCTTTTAATTTAATAAATTCCTTTTCATCATCATTTAATTTACGACGATTTGGCAAATGCATTTCAAAATTATCAAATGATAAAAGAGTCCCACTGTGCACACCTGAGACAATTACATTCCAATTACTTAGGTTTCCACTATTAAATTCTTTTTCGAACCATTCTTTAATATGTTCAACATCGGATATTGAAGCAAACTGTGGAGGATAACTCAATTTAGCTAAATAATCTAAAACTAAATTATAATCTTTATCAAACCAAATAAATGAATCTTTATTAGTAAAAGGGTTATTTAACTTCTCAATTTTCTCATAGTCTACTTTTCCCAAATCATTAATAAATTTTACAGTATTATCATAATTATTTTTAATTATCAATTCATCATTATAAAACTTAGTTGTTTGACCAGCTTTATTTGTATATGAGCATTCAATTTCAAATGCAGATTGCATTTTGTTCTTACTTGTAATTTTTAGCACTTTAAAGTCAGGGAAAGTATCCAAACGAGGCCCATATTCACTAGGCAATAAATTCAAGCTTTCCATATTATGTAGTTCTTCTCTTAAATCGTAATCCAATTTTGATAATCTTTCAAACAAGTCTTTTGAACGTCTAGACATCCATATTCTTGGTAATAATTCATATTTTTTTCTATAGCCAAACCATCTTCCCATTTGCATTAATGTATCTGCCGTAGTAGTAGTTCTTAAAAAATATGAACAAGTTAGTCCTTCTATAGTTAATCCTCTTGATAAAGTAGAACCACCAATAACAATAAAGGCAGGACAAATTTCTAAACTTTTTGAATCGTTCTTATCAGGGTAGATTAATCTCATAACTACATTTTCTTCTGTAGGAACATTTGCGCAGTTATCAACACAAACATGTAATCCACTACTATATTCTAACTTATCTTCATCATTTAGTTTAATATGCTGAATTCCTACTTTTAATAAATCATAAACTTCTTGTTTTATTTCTTCAAAAAGTGGATAATCCTTTACATCATTTATATATGGATGATTTGACATTTCTTCAGCATATTTCTCTAAAATTAATTGTCCAATCTCTTTTTTATAAGTTGTTTCTATTTCTTCTATAAAATCATCCAAATTATTAATATTAGAAAAATAATTAGAAATAGCTCTTTCCATGACTAAATGATTATCAATTCTTTGACTCGTATGAATTAACATACTAACTGGTTTTTTTAAGTTTCTAATTCTAAATATAGCTACAGTACAAATAAACCAATGAATAGCTTTTTCTAATTCTTCAACAATTTGTCCATTTGTATAAATACTTTTATTTTCGATATTTTTTATCTCTTTCTCATCTATAATGTTTATAATAGGCAATCCTTCATTTATATCAGGAAGTCCAAATATTTGTTGAGGACCATTATAGTCACCAGGAGAATTTAATGTTAAGATGAAATTTTTTGGATATAATGATTTTTCATTAGCTTCATTTAAAAAATTTGCATAAGGGGTAGCAGTATATCCTATATAATTCATACTTTGATAAGGACTTGCATCTTGTTGTTTAGCCGTCTTTGCAAATACAACACTTTCTATTAATTTGTTTATTGTTGATTTTAGTTGCTTAGATATATTTGAAGTATTTACTCCAGCTTGGTCTGCTTCATCATCAATAACTAATACTTTAAGTTGACTTTTTTTCCTTGCATCCTTATTAAGCCAATTAAGTAAATTTCGCAAACGTGTTGAATTTTTTAAACAAACTGTCATATATCTATTAACATCATTAGATCCTAAATCTAAATCCTGTAATCTATCAGGCATTTGTGTTGTGGAAGATAAATTATCTAAATTAATAAATCTTAAATTTCCATTTCCTGTATTTAAATCAGAAATTAATCTATTTCTTGTTTGAACTCTCAAATTATCAATTGTTCCACTTAACACAATGAAGAAATTAAAACCATAATCCGCAGCCATTGCCATTACTGCTGCCATATTTGCAGTTTTTCCAGACTGAACATTACCTACTACAATACCTCTAGTTGGGTTAAATTGATCAGTAGTATGAGATAATTGCGAAATTACTTTTATTGCAGATAACTCCATATTATGTATACTTTCAAATGAAAACCCATTTTTTTCTAACTTTTCTTTATATTTTATCCAACAGCTACCTGAATTTGTTGGTGCACTCAAAACTGGTTTTCTAGGATTACCAATATAGCCAGGCTGCCCACTATTTCTAATTCTTTCCAATTCAGAAACTAAAATATACCACTCTTCAACTGTTATATCCCAAAATTCTTCCTCTTCTTTTTCAGTTAAAAAATTTAATAATCCTTCTTCATTTTCTCTCAAACCATATTTAATTGATTTCCATGTTCTATTATGATTATTTTGATTAATTATCCAATTTCTAGAACTTTCATACTTTTTTTCACTTAATAAATAATCGTATTGTCCCATATTTCATTGTTAATCGATATAAACTATATCGTCGTCACCTTTCTTTATTTCAACCTTACTCATATTTACTTCAGGATAAATATAACATTTATTATTTTTTATTTCAAAAGTTAAAAAACTAATTTCTCCATACAACACATGTCTAATAGCATTTACATAAACATCCTCGTTATTTTGAAAACGTAAAAAATATCTACTATCATTAACCCTCATTGAAATTTTTATTGATGGCTCAAAACTAGTGTTAATCAAAGAAGAACAGTAATTTTCAAAATTTTCCATTTTATCAGTATACAAATTTCTCTTTTCAAAAAAGTATTCCTTAAATAAAACTAAGTATTCTTGCACTTTATTTGAATCAACAAAACAAGTATCAAAATCTTCAATAAATTCTTTAAATTCATCATATTGATTTGTTGAACAAATAAAATATGTCCCAGTATTACTTTTACCCTTTAATCTATTTTCGTTTATCGCATCACCATTTGTAACGCTTACTCTCATTATTTTACTTTTTGTTGCTGCCATAATGAATCCTTTCTATTCAAAAACACCAGTTTTCAAAATTTCTTTAACTATTTCAATAAGTACATCTACTACAATAGAATTACCCGCTTGTTTATAAGCTTGTGAGCGAGAAACCACAATATTATAATCATCTGTAAAGCCCATCAATCTATGAGCTTCTCTTTCTGTTAACATTCTTACCTGTCCAAGATTTGTTGAACCATCTAAAGACACATAATTATCTACTCCAGCTCTATGTCTATTGCCCATAGTTTTCAAAATTGTTCTAGCAATATTCAAATTTATTACTGGAGTTTGGTGGAACGACTTAGTGCCGCTTTTCATTACATATGCATATAACTTCGGTGTTAAGATATATTTTGGATCACTAACTCCTTTTTTCTTTGATAATTTGATATTTCCTTCTTTATCATTTTTGAAGCCTCCCACATAACAATTATCTTCTAAAAAATCTTTCATCTTAAATTTTAATTCTTTAATTTTAGGTGGCATTTTATAATCTACATCATCTTTGAATCCTACTACAAATAGCCTTCTTCTAGTTTGTGGAATACCATAATCAGCTGCATTTAAAATAGCGTATTTATATTTATATCCTAAAGAATCAAAAACTTCAGTAATTTTATTCCATGTCTTACCATCATCAATCTTCAATAGATTTCTAACATTTTCATAAATAAAAACTTTAGGTTTAATTTCTTTAACTAATCTTGCAAATTCATAAAATAAAGTACCTCTAGTATCTTCTAGTCCGCCTCTATTTCCAACTAGTGAGAAACTTTGACATGGACTTCCTCCAACAAATAAATCCACTTTATTTTTAAAATCTTTTCCATCTAATAATTTTATATCTTGGAAAAACCTATTTTCAGAACATTCATAATTTGCTAAATAACTTTTTTTAACAAAGTTAGTTTTTCTTGTAGAACTATTATACAATTCCTCTACATATTTATGTTTTTCATCAATAGTCTTTAACTTCTTTATTTTTTTAAATTCTTCTTCGGCATTATAATCAATTTCTCTTTCACCATTATCACAAGAAAAAACAACTTCATAATTAATTGCCATTCTTTTTAATGCAAATTCAATTGCTCCTATACCACTAAAAACTGTGGCAACTCTAATCTTTTTCATACAAATCTTCTACCTTTAAAATTTCTTTTATAATTTCCTCTAAAACATTTACAACAATTGAATTGCCAGCCTGTCTATAAGCCCAAATATTCGGTACAACAATTTTATAGTCATCGCTAAATCCCATCAATCTATGGCATTCTCTATGCGACAATTGTCTAATAACACCTGTTTTATTGTTCCATACACCTACATATGCTCTTTTCAATATTTGATCATTATCTTGAACTTTTTCTAACTCTTCAAAGACAAAGTCTCCATTCCAGTTAAATTGTTGATTTGCTTTTTGAGTTTGAATTATATTTCTATTTACTCTAGCCCTTGCTTTATAATAAGGATTAGTTACAAATTCAAATCCTTTTTTACCTAAGTAGTGACAAGCATTCACACTATCTTCTAAATAATCAAACATAGTTTTACTTAAATTTATAGGATTAGGAAACTTAAAATTGATAATTTTATTCTTGAATCCTACAACAAATAATCTTTTTCTATCTTGTGGAATGCCATAATTAACTGAATTTAAAATATCACAATAAAGCGTATATCCTAAGGAATTAAAAATCTCTGTAATTACTTTCCATGTGTTACCTTTATCATGATTTAACATTCCAACAACATTTTCATAAATAAATACTTTGGGTTGAATTTGTTTAATTAATCTAGCATAATCATAAAACAAAGTCCCTCTAGCATCATCTAAACCTGCTCTTTTTCCAATAATTGAGAAACTTTGACAAGGGCTTCCCCCAACAAATAAATCAACCTTGTTTGTATAATCATTACCATCTATAAATCTAATGTCTTCATGCCATTTAGATTCAGTTATTTTATAATTTGCGAAATAACTTTGCTTCATATAATTTGGTTTATTAGTTTGTGAATATAATTCTTTAACATATTTATTTATTTTAGCATTACTCAATTGATTTTTCTTAGAATATTCTATTATTTCTTCATAAGACTGTTCAATTTCTCTCTCACCATTATCACAGGCAAATACTATTTCATATGGTAACTTCATTTTAAGTAAAGCTTGCTCTATGGCACCAATGCCACTAAATACTGTTGCTATTCTTATTTTATTGTTTTTCATAATCTACACCAGTGCTACTTTTCATCTACTATTTCCATAATATCGCCAATATCACAATTAAAGAATTTACAAATTTTAACTAATATCTCTGTAGCTACTAACTCGTTTTTGCTCAATTTAGCTAAAGTATTTGTGCTTATACCTGTAGCCTTTCTTAAATCCACTTTTTTCATATCATGATCAATAAGCATTTTCCACAATTTTTTATAACTAACCATATGTATACCTCTTCATGAAATTGTACTATTTTATAAAATTATATCATATTTTGTCTAATTGTGCAATTTATATATGCTTTTTGAGAAAATAAATTGGCGTTTGTATACTTTTTTAGATGAAATTTGGTCCACATCGTCATAAAGCGGACGCCCCTACTATTTACCTTCTTTTGAAATAATAGTCTGCTACAGCCCTTAAAATTGGTGCTAAAATCTGCATGGGCCTCTAAATACAGGTGTCTTATTGTTTGCCACAAGAATAATCATATTAAATTAATATAGTGATGGATAAATACCCCTAATATATAAAATATTTATATTTTTCTTTTCTATAAAAAATTATATACTTAATAGTCATTATCCATCACTCATAATAAAAAGCTAAAGCACTGCAATAATGCTCTAGCCTTATACTAATTTCTATTCTTATAATATTTTTCTAATTGTTCAGTAGTTAAATCTTCTCTCATCTTATGTAGTCTATCCACTGACATTCTTGCATTTTTCACAAGATCAATGCCATTAAATAAATCTACTTTTTCAATCTTATTAATTTCATATGCTATTCCTAAAAGTACTTCTCCTAATCCTTTACATAAATCTATTATATAAATAATTGGAAATCTAAAACCATATAAATTAGCATGTGAATGGTAATGACATTTTTTATAATATACTTCTAAATTTGAAGCATAGTTTTTCATTTTTCTATCTTTATAAATCAATTGGTTTACAAGTTTTACAACATCTGAAAAATTATAAGATTTCTTAATACCTAAATACTCAAATTCAAATATACTATCTAACCATCCATAGTTTAAGTATGCAATTTTATTTACATCTTTTCCATTCTTTAAATAATCTTTTTCAAACTCTTCTAGTAATTTAAATTCAGCATCAAAATGAACTTTATAATCATTAAATTTCATATATTCTACTATATCAGCATTGGAATAATTAAATGCTAAATAGGTTAAATACATTTCTATAACATTTCTTAATATTGGATATCCACTATCTAATGCATCATAATCTATTACTGCTAATACAGCTCTTGCTTTACCTAAAATATTAGCTAAATAATAATTTAAAGTATTACGTTTAACATCTCCATCAACAATTGTTTTATCTGTATTATGAATTTTATTTGATATTGTAATTAAATATACTAATAAAACATGTAAGTTATATAGTGGAGGATAATAAGAGAAATCTTCATTACCAAATACTTTTCTTCTTCTAAACATCATACTGCCATATTTTCGAACTTTAACTTGTTCTAATACAGTACTTGCAACTTCTTCAATATATTTTTGGCTTTGTTGTTTAGCTCCTCTTTCGTGTTCTTCAGTTAATAACATATTAAATGAATGTATTCCAGTAATATGGTTGCATAAGTCAAAGTCAATGTTTTCCAAACTTAAAAGTGTTGATATAGGATCTATTCTAAAATATCCAGGATAATATTTTAAAATATCTTTATAATCATTTGTCACCTTTTTAATTTGTTTTAATACTTTAAACATAAATGATATTTTAATCTTATCTTTAAAATGCTTCTTTAAAGCTTCTATTTCTTCTTTTTCTTGCTGTTGAAACATTTTTTCTTGTTCTTTTTCTAAATAGTCTTTAAATGGATTATTATTACCAAATATATTATTCATATGTTACTCCAATTTTATTACGCATTTAACAATAATATTATAACATATTTTAATAAAAAAACTAGAAAGATAAGTAAAACAAGTATTACTCTTTTTTGAAATATTAATAAAAGATTTATTCAGTTTTATTTTTAATACTGATTAATTCAATAATAGGCGCATTGATTACGTTATTAGGAATTACTGGTTTATCACTCTTTAAAATTGCCATAGCTTCATAATCTCCTTTGCCTATTTCATATGCATTTTTAATGTTCACTCGGTTTAATGTTATTTCATAATCCCATAGAGGTTTAAAGTTTTGGCTATTATTATAGATAATAATTGGAAGAATCTTAATAATGTGATTCGAAACATGCATTATCATATGTTCTAAAATTTTAATATTTTTATCATCTTTACAGTTCATCTCATGAAAACGAGTCCTCATTTGCACTAAAATATCTTTATTATTATCTTTAGGAATTTTTACTTTTCCTGTGATCATAACTCTATAATCATATATACGTTCCTCATTTATGCCTTTTATAAAAGATAATATTATTTCCCCTTTTTCATCATTTTTACCAACATTATCTATAAAGTCTTGAAATACTCTTTTTGCTCCTTCTTCATTCTCAAATATAAATCCAATTTTAATAACATTAGGATTAATTCTATTACCTAAATACATCATTCCTTTCCATTGTGCAAGGTCCCAATGTGTTACGTTAATCATGTTTGAAGAATAGATATCTTCGTGTGATACATTTTTAAATTGGTTTTTTTCTGGTAAAACATATTCAAACTCTTTTATATTTTCAAATGGATCTACTGTTTCATCTTTGATAATGGCCATTTCAATATCCTTATACCATTCTTTCTCTCTTATTATGTTATGTGAAATAATTTCTTTTTCTTTTTCACATCCCAAAATCTTATTTATATTGTATATACTACTGGTATGATTAAAACTTCTTTCAAATGATTTCTCATCATCAAAAATTTCTTTAAATGTATTTTCATAATTATCATAAATAAAATTAATAGCCAATATATGTGCCAATAATTTAAATAATTCATCTGTAATTATTTGTTGATTTTCTATAGATATATCATACATATCAATTGAATCTAAAATAATATTATATGTATCTACCCCATCAAACGAATATTTCATACTAAATGTTCCAGTATTTTGTTCTTTTAATCTAATTTTTATATCTCCACATATATATGCTTTATGGTTATGAATTGTTGCAAAAGAATTTTCTAATAAAGCAGCTATAAACTCTGCAAACCTATGAGATAAATTAGTGGATGTAAAATAAATTTTCAAATTATTACCACTTAATTTTGATATAATTAAATCTTCTTCTCCATTATTATATCTAGGTAAAGGGATTTTCTGCTTCATTGCCTCACTATAAAAATCCATTATTAATTTATCTATTTCATCTTTATTTCCTGAATATTCTTTTAAAGTTTGCTCATCATATTCTCCGATTACATACTTTGACATAAATTCCGAAAATATTAATCCATTTTTCGAGCAATCCTCAATCATTCTATCCATTTTATTGAAATCATCTAATTTCGTTTGCAAGATTTCAATCGCCAATCCTACATCAATATGATCATGGTTTTCTTCTGCATCAAGTGAATGAGGTGTATTTTTATCTGATAATATACTTATAAATATATTTCTTACATACATCCATTGATTAACCATTTCAACATTACCAAACTGCAGTTCTAATTGTACGATTCTATCAAGTATTTTTAAAGCCATTGGTTCTAATTCATTATCTTCAAAAAATAAATCAATAAATAATGTTACAGCAGCTATGTAATAATTTTTAGCTGCATACAGCAACCCTACAGCTTCAAAATTTGCTCCAATATTAACATATGCTTCTACCAATCTTCTATTCGATTCTTCTTTATATAATAGTGTTAAGCATTTACCTAAAAGATTAATCGCCTCATAATGTTGGGCATTTTCTGATAATAATTTAGCTTTATTTAAAAACATTTTTGCTTTTATAATATCACCTTTTCTGGTTGCAAGATTTTCGATGATAAAATCATATAATTCAAGAAACACTTTATTGTCTTTGAATATTGGCAATAAATTTTCAATCATTTTAGCTACAACAACAAAATCATATTCTTTATACTTTGTTGATTCTTTGAGTATTATAATTAATTTTTCAAGCTGGTTATTTATCTCTTCTTCTAAAAATATCTTTATGAAACATAGTCTAGTATTTGCTTTTAGTTGAGTAACCTTACTTCTCGAATCAGTCTTTTCTAATAACAAACCTATTAAAGAATCTGTTTTTTCTTTCAAAGCATCTTTATCTCTATTTTTTCTTCCAAATAATAATGTCCATAAATTTGCTAATTTTAATATTTCATCAATATCTTTATTTTTAGCCACCTCAATTTCGTACTCATTATAATATTTTTCAAAATTATCTACATCATTTAGCCACCAGTGATAATACCATGCCAAATCATACAAAATATTTTTTTGTGCAACATAATTGTTTTTTTCTTTTGCAAATCTAAGAGCTCTAGTGAACTTTCCTACAACAACTACTTCACTTTCTTCTAAATCTCTACTCAAAATTGCAGATTCAATTGCCAAGTCAACCGCTTCTTGATTTATAATATCTTTAGAAGAATATTCTTTTAGTTTATCTTCTATTTCCTTTACACGTACTTGTTTTTTATAATCATTTGGACCAATTTGTTTTTCTCTTAAAGGTTGTGTTATTTTCAATATTTTTAATAAATCTTTATTATTTGGTTCTAATGCTTTATCTAAAATCCATGTTTTATCTAATATTACTATATCTATCCCTGTTTCTTTTTTTTTCTCATCTTGAAACTTTAGCCTTATATCATTTTTGATTGCTTGGTTAGTTATGAAAAATATTTTTTTATAACCACGATTAGTATCTATTATTTTTTTTATATCTGAAATACATTTTGCTTTCCATTCTTTTTTTAAACTTATTGCAAATGCCCATCTATCATTTTCATAATTTAAACCATACCACCAAAATTTTTGTAATTTAGGTGATACTGGGTAGTTCTCAGTGTCAACTTTACCATCTCCTCCTGCAGCTGGTCCTGTTTCTTCTATTAAATTGGGACAAACCTCTCTTTCCAAAAGTTTTCTAATAAACTCTTCAAAATCAAAATGTTTATTTTCTTCTGATAATCCAGATAAAGTAAAATTCAATAATTCTCTAGAACATTCTATTTTTTCTATTATTTTTGAATCAGAAAACTGATTTGGATGTAGTTTCTTTAGTAAATCTTTAGGCTCCATATTTTCTCCTTACATAATTCTTTATACTATATGTTATTTTTTTCATATTCATTTACTATTTTCGCAAACCAATCTTATACCCTTCAAATTTGCAAAACAAGAAAAGCCGCTATTTTTTACTTCACCATTATTATTTAATCGATTACTACTTGCAGATACAATTACATTTTTTCTTGCTCTTGTAATTGCTACATAAAAAATCGAAAGTTCTTCCAAAAAACTTTTTTCTAATGTTGATGAATGAAAATCAAAAATTTGGCATCGATAATTAACCATTTTAGAGAATTTATTTTCACATTCTCCACATAATGCCCATGAAGGAAACATCCACCTTTCTAGATCTGGTATATAAACATAATCCCATTCTAATCCCTTTGCACTATGCACTGTTGTAATTATTACGCGACTTTCTATATATTCCATAGACTGTTTCAATTGTCTATTTTCAAATATATCCATTATTAATTGGTATTTTTCTTCAAAAGTCAATGTAGTATAATCTTGAATAACTTTTTGTTTTAAGGCCTCTAATAATAATAGCAATGACTTAATCGTTTTATTGTTGCAAGCACAATACACATATTTTACATTTTGAACAAATCTTTCAAGGGCTCGATTGGAAATAGATTCATTACTACTAAATTTATCAAAAAACATATTTTGACATTTATTATGAAAATCAACATAATCTTCATCTTCTTCATTAAACATTCCATAGAAATAGTCAACTTGATTATCCACTAATATTCGCTCTATTTCATCAGCATTTCTACTTCGTCCTCTACACAAAATACTTATTTTCGTATTAACTTCATTATTTAATTTATTACGAATACTTTCATATATCAAATTTGCTTCTTCTGTATAAGTTTTGCCATATATTACACTTAGATTTGCAGTATTTGAGTTATAATCATATTCTTCATTATTCATTGCATTTTGTCTAATATTAAAATCTAATTTTAACATCTCACTATTATTTCTAAATCTATAGTTTCTATCTAAAGAAATTTGTTTCATAGCAAATTCTTGCTTTGCTAATTCCATTATGTTTTCTAAAGCCCCAATGAAACCATAAATTCTTTGTAAAGAATCACCCAAAAATAATAATTTTGATTCATTGGTTATAATCATTTTCAATAATTCCCAAGAAACAATATTTGTATCCTGAAATTCATCTACTATTATCAATGGATAATAATTTTGATAAAACTTTAAAATCTTATTATTTTTTCTAAGCAAATATATTGTAAACAAAATTATAGCATTATTTGTAACATAAGTAAAAGGCAATAATTCTTCACATATAATCTTAATGTACTCTTCTAACTCTAATTCAGTGGGAAAGATACTATTTTTAATCTTATTTTCAATATATTTCAATCTTTCAATTTTATTAGTATCTATACTTTTTTTCAAAATATCAACCGTTTCAATTTTGTTTTCCTCTACTGTTTTAAACTCATTAATGTTTTTTTCTAGTTTTGAATTTATTAAATGCCCATATTTTTTTAATATATTTTTACAAAAACCATGATAATTTGTAACACTTATTTTTTCAGATACAACAACAGGATTATTATCTTTTTGTATTAAATCAGGTAACTTTTCAGCAACATCTTTTCGAATTTTTAAAGCTGCATTAACGCTAAAAGTAAGAGCAAGAATTTTTTTAGGATTTTTGATTTGATTTGTAGTCAATAAATATGCTATTCTACTAATCATTGTTTTAGTTTTTCCATATCCAGCAGGAGCTTCTACTATAAGTTTATTTTCTTCTGAAAAAATAACATCTAGTTGCTTCTCATCATTTTCATGTTGCACTTTTATTTTTTCTATTATTGCATCGTTATTAATTACTTCCATTTACAGCAACCTCTTTTGCTTTACTAATTGCATTTTTATAGCAATCCGGAATTAACTCATCAGTTAAAAGTTCTCCTATAATTCTTCCTAATAAAATACCTTTTTTATTGATAAAGTATGCAGAATACATATTACAAAAAATAGTTTTATTACTTTCATTTATGTCAGAAAGTTTTATAGGAGTATATGTATTAGGATCTAGTCCTAATTTTTTAAAGCCCTTTGTAATCAAGCCTTTATCTAAAACTCTATTTAAATCTTTTTCATCTAATTCAGTGACAACATTTTTTATTATATCGTATTTACCTTTGTCATATAGAACATTTACAATTTCAATTTCAAAACATGAAGTATTTGTATAAAAAATATTATTTTCATACTCATTATCATTTTTAACATCTCCATCATAAATACAAATGCTAGGAATTCCAAATAAGTTTAATAATTGTTTTATTGGTTCTATACTTTTTTCACCATCTGCCTTTAACACTAAAATGCCATGATCATCTAAAGAGATATTTATAGCATCAGCAAATTTTTGCATACAACCATATTCAGTTTCTCCTTCAACAAATATTACACACTTTGAATAAAATGCTTCTTTAATTTCTTTAAACTTTCTAATTAAATGTTTTTCATATTCTTCTAAACTAATTTTTGATCCACAAACTGCTTGAACTTTTTTATTAGAACTATAAAAACGAATTAAATTTTTATGATTATCTACTAATGCATCTGTTGAATGAGTAACTATTATTATTTGTCCATTCAAACCATCTATATCGAAACACATTTTTAATAATTCTAAAAATTTACCATCTTCATTGTTTAATATTTTTTTGTAATAATTTATTAATGATCTTTGTAAAAATGGATGTAGATGAACTTCAGGTTCATCAATTGATAAAATAATAGGGAGAATTTTTTTATCACCTTCAAAATATAAATGTTCTGCAAAATTAATTGTCTTATTTTTATAGATATTCATTATTTGACACAATACATTTACTGATGCCATGGAAATGTATTGCACTCCACTACTGGTCATATTTATATTTCTTTCTTCATCAGAAAGATAAAATAAGCTTGTTAACATATCTATAGGTTCATTTGAAAAAGCAGCTTTTATTGAATAATCTTTGAAACTTTTGATTTTTAACAAATAATCATTTATATAATCTAGTAATGATTGAACATTTGATGAATTTAAAAAATCTTTACTGTTTGATGAATCTTCTAAATATTTATTTATAAGTTCACTTACTAAACTACCAATTCCTTTTTTACCATCAATTTTAAGTTCTTTACTAGGCAACGAATTACTATCATATTTCAAAAAATGTATTTTTCGTATTTGTTTAATTTGTATTGCCTCTGTAGTATCCAATGATATAATTTTAGGATGAGAATCAGTAATTAACTGAGTATATAAAATATTTATTATAGATTCATCTTCTGGAGAAAAACAATCACCAAAAAATCCCAATTCGTTTTCTTTTAATTTTAATTGTAATTCTATTTCAATAGGTTTCTCAATATCAAAATAATCTTCTTCATCAAAAGATTTTCCATTACATATGATATCTAATAACTTTAAATAATTACTTTTTCCAACATTGTTTTCACCTATTATATAATTTGTATATTCATCTAAATACACTTCTAATTCAGATAAATTTCTATAATTCTTAATCTTTGTTTTAATTATTTTCATTTTTACCTCGTATTATATTTTGCTGCATTTACAATTTACTTTTTTATAACATAGATTAAAGTTGTCTCATCACAGACTTTTTATCGTGATGTCCTAACTTCACATTAGCTAAATGTCTCGATGCATTTTTTGATAAAAATTACAGACATTTAGTCAATCTCACTTATTTTTTTAATGTTTTAATTAACTTTTTATTTATTTTCCATTATTTTTACTCATTTTCATCAACTTTTACTCACTTTTTTATCGAGACAAAAGTGTAAACTCACGTGACATTATTATACAACATTTTCTCATTTATTTCCACCATTTATAAATGTCAAGTTAAATATCCTCAATTTTGTTCATTTAACTATCCTCAGT
>ERZ1673695.1573-NODE-1573-length-22329-cov-25.096794_pt1 | contig 22329 bp, 13 predicted proteins | sample MGYA00580225_ERZ1673695 | MGnify/ENA primary metagenome ERZ1673695 (study PRJEB41218, sample SAMN15661739) | gut metagenome | host: Homo sapiens | place: Canada: London | collected 2015-08-20/2019-03-30 | study: EMG produced TPA metagenomics assembly of... | reverse complement strand
TGTGGGTGCGTGGATTGAAATACGCATATCACTTAAATTACGTCCAAAGCACTCGTAGTCGCACCCCATGTGGGTGCGTGGATTGAAATTGTACTTGTACCAATCTACCGGCCCAGCGGCCGGTACGGTCGCACCCCATGTGGGTGCGTGGATTGAAATTTGGCCGCCGTACGAGAGGTGGTACCGGCACACATAGTCGCACCCCATGTGGGTGCGTGGATTGAAATACGCATATCACTTAAATTACGTCCAAAGCACTCGGTCGCACCCCATGTGGGTGCGTGGATTGAAATCCCTATGTACGAGTACAGGGGCAGGGGTACAGACGTCGCACCCCATGTGGGTGCGTGGATTGAAATTCTGTATATTGCATATTAATCCCTCCATACGCCGTCGCACCCCATGTGGGTGCGTGGATTGAAATTCGGAGTACGTTAAAAAACGCCTTACCTTTAATTGTCGCACCCCATGTGGGTGCGTGGATTGAAATTCGGCGATGCCGGCTCTTGCGGCAATGTGCCGTTGTCGCACCCCATGTGGGTGCGTGGATTGAAATTTACAGCCCTCCGGCAGGGGGGCGTGGGCGCCAAAAGTCGCACCCCATGTGGGTGCGTGGATTGAAATCGCCGTCGATGTAGAAGTCGATGCTGTGTCCATCGTCGCACCCCATGTGGGTGCGTGGATTGAAATTTCCATGCAGTGCGGACATGTTTCGGGGGTTTTGTAAGTCGCACCCCATGTGGGTGCGTGGATTGAAATACGAATGATGGTTTTGCGTACCATCTCGTCGAGCGTCGCACCCCATGTGGGTGCGTGGATTGAAATGGCTCAGGTACAGCTGGCAGGGTATTTGGTGATAGTCGCACCCCATGTGGGTGCGTGGATTGAAATAGGCCGAGCATGGTGTCGTTTGTAGGATCAAGCGGTCGCACCCCATGTGGGTGCGTGGATTGAAATTTATGTCCACGCCTGAATAATGAGCTACCTCATGGTCGCACCCCATGTGGGTGCGTGGATTGAAATAAATGACGCATCGCGATAACCAGCAACAATTATGTCGCACCCCATGTGGGTGCGTGGATTGAAATTTTACTGAAAATTGTCCATAATCAATGATAACATCGTCGCACCCCATGTGGGTGCGTGGATTGAAATATGTTTTCTTTAGTACGCTTTCCAGCGCTACAGGAGTCGCACCCCATGTGGGTGCGTGGATTGAAATTTATCCGTGCAGTCGTAATCATCGTCAACCTGAGTCGCACCCCATGTGGGTGCGTGGATTGAAATGTGACGGGTGGTCTCTCGCGGAAGCGAGGGCAAGTCGCACCCCATGTGGGTGCGTGGATTGAAATCCTAATACAACATACACACTGATGCTCACGAGTTGTCGCACCCCATGTGGGTGCGTGGATTGAAATTATGTTATAGTAAATTTGAGGTGATTACACAATGAATGTCGCACCCCATGTGGGTGCGTGGATTGAAATTAATCCGATCTGCCATGTGTAAAACCTCCACTTGGTCGCACCCCATGTGGGTGCGTGGATTGAAATCAGCCAGTAATACTATTGCCGGCTAATACTTGGCGTCGCACCCCATGTGGGTGCGTGGATTGAAATGTTGCGCATTTTGTCTCCCTCTCCTAGCTGGCTTGTCGCACCCCATGTGGGTGCGTGGATTGAAATTGGTTTAAAAGCTAAACCAGAATGGGAGTATGAGTAGTCGCACCCCATGTGGGTGCGTGGATTGAAATAATTGATCGTTTATCAAATGGATATGACATAGGTGGTCGCACCCCATGTGGGTGCGTGGATTGAAATTGCAAATATGGACGCAATTTAACGATATTGGACAATGTCGCACCCCATGTGGGTGCGTGGATTGAAATCACGCGGCAGCCCGTGCAGCAACCCCTGCGGCATCCCGTCGCACCCCATGTGGGTGCGTGGATTGAAATGACTGGGGCGGGTATTGGCGTCGGGGGGATGTATGTCGCACCCCATGTGGGTGCGTGGATTGAAATTATTTTAGCTGAGCGGAACAAACGTGTCAATACTAGTCGCACCCCATGTGGGTGCGTGGATTGAAATAGCGGCTCCGGCCCCCTGCCGGAGGGCTGTAAATTGTCGCACCCCATGTGGGTGCGTGGATTGAAATCGCACTTTGACAACAATACAGGAGACAGGGCGGCCCGCGTCGCACCCCATGTGGGTGCGTGGATTGAAATTTTATCATTTCGTTATATATGGTCAGGCAACACAGTCGCACCCCATGTGGGTGCGTGGATTGAAATTCCCTCTGTACTTTTATTGACACAGAGAATTCGAGTCGCACCCCATGTGGGTGCGTGGATTGAAATTCGTTCTTGGCGTGGTCGCCCACGCCTGAACACAGTCACACCCCATGTGGGTGCGTGGATTGAAATCTAAGTTAGGCTAATATTCCAATCCACCCGAGAGGGTCGCACCCCATGTGGGTGCGTGAATTGAAATTTTGCTTAATCATAATCAAAATAATATACGGATATATGTCGCACCCCATGTGGGTGCGTGGATTGAAATACTGAAAGGCGTGCTCAGCTCCTTGATGAAATGGAGTCGCACCCCATGTGGGTGCGTGGATTGAAATTAGCAGAGGGGCGGCATATTGCCGCCCCTCTGTCGCGTCGCACCCCATTTGGGTGCGTGGATTGAAATTAGGAGGTGTACCTGATGGCCGACGCAAGCTTAGTCGCACCCCATGTGGGTGCGTGGATTGAAATATACAGGCGTTTTGTCACTGAACCAGATATTATACCGTCGCACCCCATGTGGGTGCGTGGATTGAAATGTCCGAAGAAATAACGGCGCTGTGGGAGGATTATAGTCGCACCCCATGTGGGTGCGTGGATTGAAATATGACCCCCGACACTCTGCCGGACGCCCTGTCAGGGGTCGCACCCCATGTGGGTGCGTGGATTGAAATTAATAAATTTAATATTATTGAGAAACCTAAAATCGTCGCACCCCATGTGGGTGCGTGGATTGAAATAGACACCCGATCTCACCCCCATTGGCGCTTCAACGTCGCACCCCATGTGGGTGCGTGGATTGAAATTTTGTGTGCTTCTTGAACGCCTCATGCGTATCGGGTCGCACCCCATGTGGGTGCGTGGATTGAAATCTCACCGATAGGGCGCTCAACCTTTGGCGTATAGGTCGCACCCCATGTGGGTGCGTGGATTGAAATGGACAACGCTAGGGTGATAGGTTGGCAAAGATGCCGCGTCGCACCCCATGTGGGTGCGTGGATTGAAATGTTATAAAATACTTCATCCTGTTCAGTGTCGTAATAGTCGCACCCCATGTGGGTGCGTGGATTGAAATACTAGTACGCTTAACAAGTGTCTGACCAGCCGTACGTCGCACCCCATGTGGGTGCGTGGATTGAAATTGGACTTAGCTGTAATAAAGCTAATATCTTATACAGTCGCACCCCATGTGGGTGCGTGGATTGAAATGCGGAACTGGCCAAGACATCCACGGGCGGTATCGTCGCACCCCATGTGGGTGCGTGGATTGAAATATTTGTTGCTCCAAGTCTATTATCTTAGCTACTGTGTCGCACCCCATGTGGGTGCGTGGATTGAAATGAATTAATTGAAAAAAACGGGGGGTTGTTATGGGGCGTCGCACCCCATGTGGGTGCGTGGATTGAAATCCCGCCGATGAGGTAGCGGCAGGGCTGGGCTTGACCGTCGCATCCCATGTGGGTGCGTGGATTGAAATGTGGATTGAAATGATGATAATAAAACATGTAGGCTTTATTACACCAACGCATCCCATGCGGGTATGCGGACTGAAATAAACATCATGTTAAGATCTCGCAGCTTTGCAGATATCTGCCGCAGCCGGCTTTAAAGGCAGGAGGCTGAACGGTTTTACTGGCTGTGAGGTATTCGTTTGCAAAGCCGAATATCTGATGCCAAAGTTCGTTCCCCAGCTCCTTCATATCCACTCCATGCCTTACGGCTGAAAAATCCCGTTCCCGTGAATAGAAGGTCTCGAAGGCCCTGTTTATTTCCGGATATATATCGTCAAGAACCATATCGGACACGGTTTTGATTATCGGGCGTTCAGCTTCATAAAACACAGGAACGTTTATCGTTGGACGTTCGTTGGGACCGCCGAGATATCCGATTTCCTTGAGCAGCGCATACTCTATGCTGTCAAGGCGGTCATGCGCAGGAATATGGCCCTTGCTTTCAATCAAGTTTATTAAAAGCTCCGAGCAAGCTGGCAGTACGTTTTCAAGTCCTGTCTCAATTATTGACCTGGAGAGGGAGCCGTTGCAAAGCACCCTTTCTATCCCATCCCGTTTGTCTTCATATATGCGGACGAGCCTGAAGATATCCTTCCTATATCCATCTGAATCGCCAAAGCTGTTATATCTGACCCTGCCGCACGTATGGTTGTTGCTGCTGCACAGCAGCTTGCGGCTGTTTTCCCTTGCCTCGTCACAGTCTTCATAGCCAATCATTATATAGTCGCGGTTCCCTGGCTGCGGTTTTGAGCAGCAAAATAAATCTCGGCCCTCGAAAAAGTCAAACGCAAGCCCATCAAAAACCGAATCGCATATGACATGGTATAATACCCTGTCCGCCCCGAACAAAGGATAGCATTCGAGGGCCGAAATGACCCTTATAATGCTGTTTTTCAGCCTTTGGACAGCGTTTGCGATAAACTCATAGGTCTCCTTCAGTACGGATTTAAGCCCCGTAATGTCCTCCTTTAAAAACACGGGAAAGAGGATACGGTACGCATCTCCATGGCGTTCGACAGCGTTTATGGAAACAAGCGCGTTTATAGTGCCTTTAACCATGTCCGGATCAGCGCTTAGGGATTTTGATATGTCAAGGGTGGAAGCTGAATAGGGTTTATGCGCGGCTATCAGGTATAAAATCTCTTTTGCTAATGGCAGGGCGCAGGCATAAGCAGGGTTCAGGCTGTCGTATTCCCCCGTATCTCCAAAAAAGTATATGTCAAGACGTTTTGTCATAAGGCTTTACCCCTTAAAATTGATTCATACAATCATATCATATATGGCCCCGCATTAAAACGGGTCAAAACGGAAGTGCGCGGCAATAAACGTGTGTTCTTAAACCATACCTGGCAGCTTCTGAATCCCTGAAGCGTTTGAACGGCCGTCATTGGTCAGGCTGGTGCGGTTCATGCAATGACGTAAAGTAGCTGATGTATGTGATTGCAAAACCGTGTGATACAAAGCCGGCGCCGGCTTTGGCGGCGCTTTTGAATAATGGATTAAATAATAACAGGCGTTTATACCCTGACAGATGATAGCCTGGATGCCGCTTGCAGTTCAACTGCAGCGAAGAATTTGCGGCAATAAGAATTGATTTCAAGCAAGTTAACGATATAATATTTATAATTTGCCGGACGATGGTGTTTATTATTATTCATAGATTTAAAAGATATGAACAATAGTTTATTTAAAGGTACTATAATCTAAAAACCGGCGGCTAAAATGGCTATTATGTACAACATGGGCGGCGCATGCGGCGGCGCTGGGACGATAATGAATATTAAGTTACACAATACAGGGCGATTAGACAGGGGTTATAAATTAAATTATTTTCAGTGCGTATATAACTTAACATAACGGCTGTGATCTCAATAAATATATTTTAAGGACGAAAATGTTGATGATATAAAAAGAAAGATGTTTTAAAAAATAAATAAAAATTTTTACCCCCTAATCTGTTGCAAAAAGTGAGACAATATGGTAATATATACCAATAAATTAGGCAATGGACCATCAAATGTTCTTTAAATTGAAAGTTAAGCGGAATTTTGTGGAACGTCTATCTATAGAATTGGATAGCTTACATCGGTTCCGCGATAACTCCTTATAAATTAAAGCGGAGTTTAGAGCTTTAAGACTGATAAGCGTATTATCCCATTTGGCAAGGGAGAGCTGAGCCAAAGCAGCGCAGCTTATGCTTATTTAGTATCTTAGCGGGAATAAGCGGTCGCCCCTGCTTTGGGTGTTCGTTAATATTATTTAGGATATGGAACTAATTATTACCCAGGAGGTATTATGGCATGGATTCGGCGGCAAAACGGTTGTACGAGGCGGAAAACAGAGATAACTATGGAAAAACGGTAAAATACGGCGACGGCATTAGCATAGACTGCTACAGCAAGAAGCAGATGAAAAGCATATTCCCCAAGGGGAACTTCCATGTTGTGGGGGAATACGCTCACGTCAGCAACAGCAACGGAGAAAAGGATTCTGAGGATCACGCCGTTCTCAGGCACATGGACCGCGAGCTTGCGCTGAAGGAAAAGGGGAAGCGCAGCGGGGTTTTATACTGGAGGAGCGGCTATGTGGCCTGTAAGGGATTGCCCAACAGCTTTGTCGCGCTGCTTAAAAACCGTGTTGCGCTGCTGCTGCTGGCCTTGATTCTGGCTGTCGGACTGATCACGGGCGGGGTAATGATATGCGTCAGCCTTGCAAGCGGGACTCCGGCAGGCCCCGGCGGACTGGAACTCGATAAGGACGCGGTTGACTGGGAGGGCACCCTTCCCCCTTCCGAAGGTGGAAATTCGGGCGGAGAGGACGGAATTCGGATTCCAGGCTATAAAAGCATGGCCATAGAGGCGAATTCGAGGGAAGTAAGCGTAAACCTGGTCAATCCTGAGGGCAACCAGTGCTACTTTGTAATAAGCATAGCTTTAAACGGCACCGACGAGGTGATATACGAGTCAAAGCTTATACCGCCCGGCAAAGGACTGTACAAGATAACCCTGACAAAGCCGCTCGCTCCAGGGACGTACGATGCCCAGCTGCGCTACGAAGCGTATGACCTTGCGTCCCAGTCAAGGCTCAACGGCGCGGTAGTCAACTTTGCGCTCAACGCTGTTGCTGAATAAATGGGGCGCTTAATTCGGGATTACATAGGTTTAAGCAATGCTCCGCTAAAACAAGGTACCTTGTCCCGCATCCCCCGTGCGGGGCTGTACAAATAAAAATTCTGGAGGAAAACGAAATGAAAAAGCTCATTTCAGCGCTCATAGCTATTGCTATGATAATGTCGATCGGATTGCCTGCATTGGCGACCGACCCCACGCCTGTTACCACACCGGCGCCCACGGACAACGGCCATACACAGGTAATCGCGGACGCTGATCCCGATTATATGATCGTGATCCCGCGCACCGTAAACTTCGGAGAGCTTAACCGCAGCCAGCCCGAACAGGATCATGAGTTCTGGATCAGGATTGAGAACGCCGTTATGGATGACGGAGCGGTTATCACTGTAAATCTCGACGAATCCACGGACATGAACATGTATGACAAGGGCGGAGAAGGCCAGGTGCCCTTAGCGTTCAGGCTCAGCAGCGAGGAGATGGGCAGCGTAGAGCCGGGCGACACCTACTGCACCTTTACCATTGAGGATGTTGAAAACGACGACGACCTTACGGCTGTAAAGGACGGAACGGTTTCCTGCACGCCGGCGGACCTTCGCGCCGCGGGTTCCTACAGGGGCTGGATGACCTATGCCATTACTTACGAATATGACGGCACAACAACGGATCTTGAAATCCCGGGCGATCATGTAACCATCGACTTCACAGAGATCGATCCTCCGGTAACTCCCACGGTAGCGCCCACTGTGGAACCCTAAAACATTATACTTTTAGCAGTCCGGGAAAGGAGAGAAATTTATGAAATTTAAACGACTAATGGCAATGGTTATGGCGATTTCGCTGATAGTGGCGTTTATGCCCGCGTTCGCGTCGGCGGCGCCGGGCGCCGAGGAGGCCAATGCCAATTCCACCGTTACCATTCGCGGTACGAACGCTTTAAGCCCCGCCGCCGAATTCACCGTGAAGGAGGGTCTGACCTCCATAAACGGCTATCCGGTCACTTACGGATCCCAGTATGGCCAGACTTGCATTACTCTTGACCTTGGTACCTACAACGTAAACAACAAGTCCTTCCGGATTCCGAGCGTTGAAGAGATATTCAACGTAGGAACCGGCACGAACTGCAGTTACGTAATGACCGATAGCGGCCAAAGATCCCCAGGGGCGTCCATACTGCTGAAGAACGGCGGCAACAACCTGGTTTACTACTTTAACGGCGGTTCAACGCCTACGCCGCCGCCGGTTCAGGAGACGTACACGGTTACCTTCCATAAAAACACCCAGGATAACGTTGCCAATATGCCTGAGCAGATTACAGCGGAAGCGGGTTCACATGTAACGCTCCCCGACAACATCCCGCTTAGGGAGGACTGGGTATTTATAGCGTGGAACAATCAGGTGCAGGGCGCCAATTATCAGCCAGGCCAAACGATTATAATGCCCAGTGGCAATATAACGCTGTACGCTATCTGGGAACCCGATGTGAACCATAATAATATTCCGGACGGCCAGGAGTCCCCAATAAACATCGATTGGAGATTAACGGGTCTTACATATCAGGATTTCGAGTATTACCTGCCTCCGTCAGCGAGGAGCAATCAGGTGCCGCTGCCCTGTTATGACGTAGCGTTTACGCTCGTGCCTTACGAAGGCTATGTCCTGCCAGAGGAGATAAACATCTTCACCTTGGTCAGTGGGGGAACCACCCTTACCGAGGGAGAGGGATACACCTATGACAATACGACGGGCGAAGTGGTAATATTCAATGTAATAGCCGATCTGACCATAACGGCAAACGGCGTTCCGGTAGGTTTCAGAGATGGCCATACCGAGGTGATTGGACAGGCGCCGGTAGATTATGTCGTAGTGATCCCGTACTCAGTTGACTTTGGCTCCATCAGCCGCAATGACGGCGAACTGGAGAGGGACTTCTGGATTAAGCTGGAGAGCGCCCTTATAGACTATGACGCGGTAATAAACGTTTCCCTCGGTGATGCCGACATAGATACCAGGATCAATACCATGACGATGTATGATAAGGACGGCGCGGGCATAAGGGAGCTGGGCTTCGATCTGCTTAACGGCGACGAGGAGCAGGTAACGCCGGGCGCTACCTATTGCACATTTACTTATGATGACGTGAGCGGTGATGAAAACCTTACGTCACAGAAGGACGGAACCGTTACATGTAACGCCGGCGAGCTGCGGGCAGCTGGCGCGTACAGGGGCTATATGATGTTTGAGGTAACTTACAACGGTACCGACGCGAATTCGCATATTGTAATAGATCCGGACGCTATGCCGTAATTTGCAAACTTTTCCGAGCGAGGGGAGCGGCGGGAGCCGCTCCCCGACCGTGCGTTATTATGTTGTTGATATAAATGATCCCATGTTATATAATTAGAATGGATCATTTTGGTAGCGGATATGCTGTGGTTTCACCGCCCTTAGCTATAGTGGATGAGTGGATACCGGAGGAGGTATTATGAAAAGAGCGCTTTTGCTTATAGCTGTCTTGGCCCTGATTTTTGCGAATCCGTGTACCTTTGGCGAACAGGAGGGACCGGATGGAGGCACCACAATAATCTCATATGTTGACAGGGATTTTGTGTTCAGCTACCCTGACGACCACTTCATAAAATATAAGAAGCTAAGTACGGATATAGGCGAAACAAGCCTTAGCGACCTGTTTCTTTATGACGGCGAAGGCCTGAGCGTCGAAGTAGAGACAGAACCTATGAGGCATAAAGAGCAGGACGACAAGAAGCTTCCGTTTACCGTGGAGTGCAGGGACCTGCCCGAAGCGGTGTATGAGGACGGCAGCTGGGACGTAATTGTCGGCGTGGCTAGAGCGGACTGGGAGCAAACAATAGCGGGCGATTATGAAGGCTACATACACTTTACGGTCGTCTCCACACTTGACGGTGAAACGCTGGCTACCGGTGTGACCAAGGTATATACTACAGTTCCTGAAGGCGGGGCCATAATTCCGGGCACAGGCGGTTATTCGCTTATAATGCTCGCGGTTTTCCTGTGCGCTTCTGGACTTGCCATAGCTACCGTATACAGCATTAAGAGGCGTGTCGGCAAACGAGTTTAACATAATTGTATTTTAATTATGGGCGTAAGCCCATTTTTTATTGTCAGGCGTCTAATTGCTATAAACGAGCATCACATTTACAGGTTACCGAAATTATAAGTGATGGGTTCAGATTAAAAACCGCAGTCATAATTGCTTTGCTAGCTGTCCAAAAGAAAGTCTTGCCTCCACCCCTTCAATAGGGCTTCAATGCGCGCGTCTTAATGCGTAGAATGATAAAATACAAGTTATACGCCGCAAACGAGCAGGGATGCGGCCTTCCGGCAGGTCAGTGGGATAAAATCCCGATCCGGCTTCCCTGTGTCGTTTTCGAGGTCGTCGCACCCACATGGGGATGTGTTGATTGGGGTGGATATCCTCCGCGGCACCCAAAGACATTCAACGCCGTACCCGTGTGTTGCGCGGACTGGAATCGTTATAATGACGTTTCAGCCGCATGGCGGTCGTGCGCTGCGGCCTGTGCGGGTGCGAGGGGGCACGCTAACTTATATATGCTTAATTTAGCACAGTGCGGCGCCCCGTGTAGGTGCGTGGATTGAAATTGTATAGTCAAGTACTTTTTACAGTTTTCTGGGTCGCACCCCATGTGGGCGCGTGGAGTGAAATGCCAGGCCTCATTACATCGTCACTTCGTTTTCTTCCGTTTGGCCACTACCCCCACGTGGATGCGTGGATTGAAGCACGTGTAGTGGAAAATGAAGGTAAACGCACGGCCCCATGGGAGCGTGTAGATTGAAATTTCGCTGTCAATAAAGAGACGCGCATTATTGCGTCAAGCTACACGGGGGGCCTGGACCCAAATGACTGCCAGATAAAGAGCTGTGCAGGAGTGTGCCTCAACCCCATATACGAATTTAACAAAACGCGCAGCAATATTGCCGTTTAGCTTAGCTATGCGGGACGCGGATTTGAGGTGCGGCAGACAATCTGCCATAACAAATAGCCGGATATCGCTTTTTTATGCCGGAACGTGGAGCGTAATTATAGATAAATGATTAGAGCAAAGTACTTAACGAAGATAAGCCGTCGATTAATTTAAACGCAAAAAAGGCCGCCGGCCCTACGGGCCGGCGGTCGTGCACTGGGGTCCCAACATCAATACGTTGGAATTCGGTTTTAAGCCGCGTTATGGATTAATTACTTCCTCTTCCTGAAGATTGCGAAGCCAGCGGGAACAGCGCCAACTGCCAGCATCACATAACCCATGATGGAAGCGACATCGCCTGTTTGTGGCGGCTTGTCTCCGCCGTCGGGTTCTCCAACGGTTGCGGTGCTGGTAACAGCAAAAGCGGCAACCTTGGCCAGGAACAGGGTGTCATTGAGTTCGAAATTGCCAATGGTGAAGCCCATGTACTTCATGAACCCATCATATGCAGCCTTGAGAGCGGTGAAAGCTTCGCCTTCGGTGAGGACTTCCTCGCCCTTTACGAACTGGAATTCAACTTCGTCGCCCAGCGCTTTGCACTGGAGCTCATAGCCGTTTACAAAGACGTCGGTGCAAACGATCGACTTCTTTCCTTCAGCTTCGGTTCCGCGGAACACGATGGTGTTCGGGTTAGCGGGTGTTTCGCCTTCCTTGGTGGCGACAACCTCTGTGAGGGTGTAGTCAACGTAGGAAACGGCCGGAGCTTCGGTCTCGTCCTTGGTGGCTTCGCCTTCAACGGGCGCTTCGGCTACTGTAACGACCTCTTTTTTGATCGTGTACTTGCCGTCGGCTGTGATGGCGCCGTCTTCAAGGTTCTTGTCGCCAAAGCTCAGTGTAGCGGTGGCGGAAGTCTTGGCCTTTGCAAGGGTTACGCCGGTTACGCGGATGATGTAGGATGAATCCCATTCGGGAACGAAGGAGAATCCAACCTTTTCTTCCTTGTCATTGGTTGTGAAAGTAACGCCGTTGTTGCCTTCAGCGGCTACGAAGTTCTCGCTGATAACGGTTTCCTTGCCGTTCTCATCAATGCCGATGAGCTGAACGCTCTTGATCTCCTTCAGATTGATCCAGGAAGCGGATATCTTCAGGTTTTCGCCAATTACGTTGGTGTCAAGCTTAAGATCTTCAAACTTCGGGAGGTCATACGCAAAGTTGAATACAACCTCGGTGTTGGCAACAACTTCCTCGGTGGGAGTGGTTACCTTGAATATGATCTCGTTCTGTACCGGAGCGGTAGTCGGCTTGGTAGTAGGCTCAGCCGTCGGCTTAGTAGTAGGCTCAGCCGTCGGCTTGGTTGTGGGTTCTGCAGTAGGCTCGGTTGCCAGCGCAGGAGCCGCGATAGCAAGAAGCATGAGAGCGGCCAGCATTATTGAAAGCAGCTTTTTCATGTTAATTTCCCCTTTCATTTTCTAAAAATAGTTGCAAGTGAGTCGGGATTGGCCACCCGACATGGCAGTGGTGGGTATTTACCCGGTTGTTGGGCATTTCCCCGCTTTGCACACGGTAATATTATCACCCATCAGCGGAGATGTCAAGCAACTGTTACGGCAAAGTAACAATTTGTTAATAAATTGCCCCGGATTTAACTTCTGGGGTCATTGGGTATTATCTGACTATAATATCTGCAGCGTGTCAAAAAAGCGGCTCAGCAGCTTTTTTGAGGTTACGGGTTTTGCCCCTCGCCGTTGGGCTGCAAGCAGCTGTCAGGCAGGCTTCGTGGGGCTTCTGCCCCACACCCCGCCCAAGGGGACTTTTTGTAAAAAGTCCCCTTGGGAATCCCGAAAAACAATGTTTGATTTTTAGTGTTTGGATTTTTATCGTTTGCTCCCAAGGTATCAAAGATCACCGTACATGCCGCTACCCGCCTTCGGCGTCGCGATGCGCTTGTTCAGCGCATCGCGAGATCAACCCACAAAACACGGCCTTCGGCTGCAAGCGGCTGTCAGGCCATGTTTTGTTCCCAAGGTATCAAAAATCACCGTACGTGCCGCTGATTTTTGATGGATTATAAAATTGGTATGATGTACTTAAGCCTATATTATCACTGAGCGTTTTTTGGAGTCCTTAGAACCTTTTTTGCAAAAAAGGTTCTAAGCCGCCGGAGGCAATCATCAAAATCCGTAATTTTGGGCGGCGTGTACGGCCAAAACTACACCTTGCGTACGCGGGGTAAGCGGTTTTCATCCGGCTCTTACTCACAGCCGTCAGAGCCGGCTTTAGAGTCACGGGCCGCCCTTGACAATCCCAGGGTTTTTGACAGCATGTGGGTATTATCTGATATAATACCTGTATGTCGATTTGGAGGTGTTGTGGGATGGATATTACATATTGCGGCGAAAAACTTCCGTGCGAGGATGAGCTTCGCGGTTTGTACGGCTCGCTGGGCTGGACGGCCTATATTGACGATATGAAGTCGGCAGTGTCAGGCTTATGCGGTTCGCTGGCGGTATACACCGCATGGGCGGACGGTAAGCTGATAGGAATGCTCAGGATTATTGGCGATGGACATACGGTGGCCTATGTTCAGGACCTGCTTGTTGAGCCAGGGTTTCAGAACCGTGGCATAGGAACGGAGCTGATGCGTATGTTTTTAAACCAATATGGACATGTACGGCAGAAGGTGCTGCTTACAGACGTTGAAACGCCGGCGGCCATCAGGTTTTATGAAAGGCTTGGCTTCGTCGCCACGGCCAGCGTTGGCTGCGTAGCCATGATTTGGATAGGCGGTTTGGCGGATGAAGCTGCCCAAACCGACAATAGCTGAAGATCTGTATGGTTGAGTTTAAAGGGACTGCTTTAAAATATCTTAATAATAATCGGCTGCTCCACGCGTGTATGATTGATTCCATAAAACGGGGCGCCTCCCATGTTCTTTATGCCGCGGAGGATGGAGCGCTTGCGTATGACGCGGCGGCGCAGACGCATATGCTGAGCGCGGCCTGCGAAGAAAGCGCTGGGCGTATGATCGGCATGTTGGATAGCAGCGTGGTTATGCTGGTTCTGTACCAGCCGCGGTACTCGGCGCGTGCGCGTGCGGTCCTTGGCCTGAAAGGGGAGGAAATGCTGTGCGTAAACGCTGTGTACACGCGCGATACGCCGGTAAGAGCGCCCCATCCGGGCATTGATATCGTTAGGCTCGCGCCTGAAGACGCTGCTTTCGTAGCCGGCCATTATTCACAGATCGATGACGTTGGCCACATACGTGAACGGATTGAGGCGGGTATGTTTGGGGCCATTGTAGATGGAGCTATGGCTGGGTTCATAGGCACGCATACGGAGGGCTCCATGGGAATGCTTGAGATACTGCCCCAGTTTCGGCGCAGAGGGATAGCCTACGCTCTTGAAGCCCATATGATAGATCATCTTCTCACGCAGGGGCGCACGCCTTACGGTCAGATCGTGGTGGGAAACGAGGCGTCTCTCGGCCTTCAGCGCAGGCTTCACATGGACATTTCAAAGGACAGGCTGGTATGGCTGTTCAGGGATTGATTGAATAGCCGTTTTATTGTTGACGGCGCGGCAGGGCCTTTGCAGAGAAAAACGTTTCAACCCCAATTTTCGAGCTCTAATCAAAACATAAAAAATTTATCATTGGATGCCCCTAATCTATAGGCGATGGATAACGCGCGGGGTATCCTTTTATGTGCTGACGGCATATCCTGCGTACGCAGCATAATATAGAACGATAGCAGAGTTAAAGTCAAGAGGGCTTGATCCCCGCTGGAGGTTAGAGCGTCAAAAAAGCGGCGCCAGCCGCTTTTTTGAGGTTTAACAAGCCGTATATACCGCCGCCTCCATGCCGCCCGGATGGACGGATAGAGCGGATGAGATTAATCCATTTGTCACGCTACGTCGAGCTGGCGGAACTTTTCAGTGCCCCTAGTAGACAGCAGTCTTCGGAGTATAATTGAGATGAGCAGCAAAAGCATTGCCCAGGCAAGCATGAATTGGGCCGCGTGCTCCATCAATATCCCCACGGTAAAGAGCAGAACCATTGGCGCCGCTACAATTACCATGCCCACAAGCACGGAAACCAAAACGCTTGCTCCCTGCTTTACAAATTCGGTGTCATGCTTCCAGTCAAGCTTGGGCAAAAGCAGGTTTGACCAAAGCCCTGAAACGCCGCTGAATAAGGCGTATATAACCGGCACAAGGTATAACACCAGAATCCATATGCCCTTTATATCGAACACGAACAGCGCTATGGTGGAATTCAGCAGCGCGAACGGAATCATCATGGTATTGTTCATCCTAAGCTTTGCCCTGAGCGCCAGGCCGCCGCTTACCGGCAGGGATTTGAGCAGCCAAAGTCGGTTGCCCTCGGCCGATATAAGGCAGCTTGTGGCGGGGGACATGGAGACGAAAAACCCTAACGCTACAGAAACTATGGCGGCGACCATAGGCATTATCTCAGGCATGGTTACCAGCTGTTTTATGTCGCCCTTAATAAAGAATATCGCCCCTATGCATAGAATAGTTCCCATTATAGGACCGGACATGACGTTTAGCACGAAGATGGGCGACGCTGTAAAGCGCCTCCATTCACGCCTGTACAATGCCTTTGATATGGAGCTGGCCTCAGCCCCTTTAAATTTATAGCCGCGCTTCTGCCTAACAGCGTTGATCCTGTCGTAGAGAGGCCCGAACAGCTTAGCCGCGATAAGGCCCAATAACACTATTGAAGTTAAATTTAACAGGACAAAAACAGCCGTATAAGCCCAGTTGCCCCCAACGCCGTATATAAACCACTGCAGCGGAGGGTATATGGAACCAAGCCCGCTGGCCATATTGCCTATGGCCATGCTGGTGTTGGCAAAGAATATCGCAAAAAACATTCCAAAGAAGAACAGCAGGTTTGTAATGATCCCTATTATATTCTTCTTTTTAAACAGCGTTGAAAACAGCGCCAGAAGTACGCTGATCAGCGAACCCAACGCAATGGGCACCATTGGCGCGGTAAGGATCATAAGCGCGTATGACAGTATCATGCCGGCGGATATTTCGGCCAGGCGAATATAAGCTATCAGTGTTCCTGGCACAAACATTATCATGTTGATAACAGCGCTTACATAGAGCAGAAGCAGCCTGCTCAACACGATGGCGCGTTTGCCCACCGGCAGGGACAGTACCGCGTCATGGTCCTTTCCGCCGAACAGCACCGAATATCCGCTTGCGACACTCGTGATAAGCGTTAACATTATGCATGCTATGACGCCAAGGGAGAGTATGGCCTCGGGCTGCACGTAACCGGACATTGCGCTGACCTGAACGCCGAATATAAATACAAAGTACAGGGAAAGAAAAACGATTACGATTACGGACATCCATGCCCTCCGCTTTTCCTTGGGGTCTTTGGAAAAGCGGGCCTTGTTTATATTGAGTAGGCTCTTTAGCTGGAGCCCGCAGAGCTGCTTAAATCCCTTCATTCTTCGATCAACTCCAAAAATACGTCTTCAAGGGTCGTATTCCCCTTCACCATTGCGGTGGGTCCGCTTACTACGAGCTTACCCTCCTTAATTATGGCTATCTTGTTGCACAGGCTTTCCGCAACTGGAAGCACATGCGTTGAAAAGAATATGGCGGCGCCCCTGCCGCACATCTCTTTCATTATTGTCTTAAGCGTATGCGAAGCGACGGGGTCAAGCCCTACGAAAGGCTCGTCGAGCACCATGAGCTTGGGATCGTGTATAAGCGCCGAAACGATGCAGAGCTTCTGCTTCATTCCATGGGAGTATGAGGATATCAGTTCGCCCAGCCTGCCGGTAATGGACATGGCGTCGGCATATCTCTTTATCCGCTCGTCGCGCATGGTCCTGCTCACCCCATATATGTCCGCGATAAAGGTGAGGTACTGAATGCCTGTAAGATAATCATATATGTCGGGATTGTCCGGTATATATGCAAGATCCTGCTTGCAGCGCATGGGATCGGCCTTGACCGAGACGCCGTTTATGAATATATCGCCCTCGGTGAAGTCCAGCACGCCGACCGCGCTGCGGATGGCCGTGGTTTTGCCGGCCCCGTTATGACCTATAAAGCCATATATGTCGCCAGGCTCGACATGAAGCGTAAGACTGTCGACAGCACGTTTTCCGCCCCTATAGGTCTTTGAAAAGTTTTCAAATCTGAGCATTTTTGGTCTCCTCCAAAGGTTTTTTTGGCTTCCGGCCGTTGCCAGACAAAACGCCGCCCCAATTATCGCATATAAACCTCTTGTTTTCAATATTTTAGAAAAAATAAGTTCAACTAAGCGTTAAGAATAAAAATGAAATTATGTGCATACTGGTTATGGCGCCGGTAGCTAAAAGCTTTATTAAATTTGCGCCGCGTCTGAGTCCCTTAAATATTTACCGGGAAGTACGATCAGGCGGGGAGCTGAACACAGTCGTAAAAATCTGGATTGGGTCCACAGAGATCACGGCTTTAACTGCGTCGAAGGGTCCCAAAAGCGACACGGAGGACGGCTAATCATGAAAAATCTGTACACGGCTCTTGCCGTACAGCATGTCTAATATAAAAGTTCACATTCTGTACGATTGTATAACACATGCTCTTTGCAAACAAAATTCGGCATTGTGATATAATCTGAATCATACATGTGAAAGATGGCAATTCGTCAGGGCGGCAGGCCGCCCTAACGGCTTAATAATAAGCTTGCGTGAGCGGAAGGCCATGATTGCTAACTTCATGTATTTGTATTTATGGAGGATAATCTATGTTGCCCAAGTACAGCGTTAAAAGGCCTATGACGGTAATTATGGCGGTAATGCTCGTCATAGTCCTTGGAGTGATCGCGTTTACGAATATGACTACAGATCTCTTGCCAAGCATGGATTTTCCATACATAGTGGTGCTTACGACATACGGGGGGGCAAGTCCGGAAAAGGTTGAATCCGTGGTAACGGACCCGTTTGAAAGCGCGGTTTCAACGCTTGGCGGCATAGAGAACGTGTCCAGCGTCTCGGCGGAGAATATGAGCGCGCTCATACTTGAATTCTCATACGGCGTAGATATGGACAGCACCATGATAGAGCTTAACAGCCGCATAGACATGGTGATGGCGCAGCTTGACGACTCGGTAAGCCAGCCCGTATACATGAAGATAAACCCTGATATGCTCCCTGTAATGGTTATCAGCGTCTCCAACCAGGGAATGAACGAAATAGACACGTCGCGTTTCGTATCCGAGAATGTAATACCAGCTCTTGAAAGGGTCGGCGGCGTCGCTTCGGTATCCGCTAGCGGCCTAGTTGAAGAAGAAATACTTGTAACGCTATCCACCGATAAGATAAATAAGCTCAACGACAGGATTTTGGGCACAGTGGACAGCGAGCTTTTAAAGACACAGCAGCAGCTCCGCGACGCCGAGGAGGAGCTTGACAGCCAAATGGAGCTTCTGTCCAGCCAGGAGAGGGAGCAGCGGGATAAGCTTAACTCAGCTCAGAATGCGCTCAACAGCGGCATGAGCCAGATTGAGGACGGCTTTGAACAGATAGGCACGGGCAGGGATCAGCTTCAGCAGCAGCTTCAATCCCTGAGGGATCAGCGAAGCCAGCTTGAGGCCCTGATACAGGGCGTTGAGCGAATGCCCCAGCTGGAGCTTGCCATAGCGGCGGCTCAGGCGGCCGTTGACCAGATAGAGGCGGGAATTCCGGCGGCGAGGGAAGAGCTTAATGGGTTAATAGAACGCAGGGCCGCCCTGCAGGCTGAACTTGACGCGCTGGAGGACATACCGGAAAACGCCGAGGCGCGCGCCGACCTGATACGTAGGATTCAGGCCCTCGACGCGGCTATTGAAACCGCCGAGGATATGCTGAGGCGGCTTGAGGAGCGCCTGCCGGATCTAAAAAGCACCCTGGAAGAGCTGATCAGCCAAAAGCGGATGCTTGACGAGGCTCTTGCCGCGCTTGGCAACCCAACTGAAGCGGAACTAAATACAATGCTCAGCCAGCTTGACGACGGTATAACGACATGTGAATCAATGCTTTTGGACCTTAACGGCCAGGAGGATACGCTAAATAAAACACAGGCCGACCTGCTTGCTAAGCAGAATGAGCTGAACAGCGGCAAAAATAAACTCGAATCCGAACTTTCAAAGGCGCGTGACCTGTTAAATGACGCTCAGGCCCAGCTCGACGCGTCCCAGACCGAATTTGAGCAGGCACGCGACGAAGCCTATGAAAAGGCTGACATTGGCGGAATAATAAGCCCTGAGATGATAAGCTCCATCCTGATGGCTGATAATTTCTCCCTTCCGGCCGGCTATCTTACCGACGGGGGCATACGCTACGCTATAAAGATTGGCGATCCGTTCTCCAGCGTGGATGAGATAGCCGGCCTTGAGCTGTTTACCTCCGAGGCCGGAGACATAGGCGCCGTAAAGCTTTCAGACGTTGCGGACGTAGAGATAGCGGATAATTCGGGCGAGGCGTACGTCAAGCTCAACGGCGGCAACGGAGTGCTGATGACGGTGGAGAAGCAGAGCAATGTCTCCACTTCGGAGGTGTCTCACGGGCTGCTTGAGGCCATGGACCAGCTGAGGGCCGAGTACAGCGGGTTAAATATCGCCCCGCTCATGGATCAGGGCATATATATAGATGTAGTAATAGATTCCGTTATAAGCAACCTGCTTATGGGCGGCCTTTTGGCCATAATCATACTGATGGTATTTCTTAGAAGCGTCAGGTCAACCTTCATAGTTGCCGTCAGCATCCCCATAAGCCTTATGCTTGCTGTAGTGCTTATGTACTTTACAGGCGTCAACCTTAACATACTGTCGCTTGCCGGCCTTGCGCTGGGCGTAGGCATGCTGGTTGACAACAGCATAGTAACCATTGAGAATATATACAGAATGCGGCTTATGGGCATGCCCGCCGCAAAGGCGGCGCTGAGGGGAGCGCGCCAGATCTCCGGTCCGGTATTCGCCTCAACGCTTACAACGGTTTGCGTTTTCCTTCCCATAGTATTTACTCAGGGGATTACCAGGGAGCTGTTTGTTGACATGGGCCTGACGATAGCGTATTCGCTGCTTGCAAGTCTCGTGGTGGCGCTTACGCTGGTGCCGGCGCTCTCGTCCACAATGCTGAAAAAGAAGGAGCAGCAGGTTTCGAAAAAGCACGAGAAGGCGGCGAACGCATATGGAAAACTGCTCTTATATACCCTTAAGCACAAGCTTCCCACGTTAATAATTGTAGTGGCGCTGCTGGGATTGAGCGTGCTGGCCGTATTTAACATGGGCACCGAATTTATCCCCGAGTCCGATTTTTCCGAGGTTACCGTTAATGTTACACCGGAAGACGAGAATATAGAGGACGAGGATCTGCGGGCCCTGAGCGACGAGCTGATGCAGAGGATCATGGATATGGATTCCGTTTCAGCGGTTGGCGCCATGCAGAGCGTCAGCATGATGGGCATGTCAAGCGGCGGGCTCAGCATGTATGTTGTGCTTGAGGAAGACCGCGATTTTACCAGCATGGACTTCTCACAGCGGGTGATAAACATTGCCGGCGACCTGCCATGCAGCATATCCGCAAATACCGCCATGTCGAACATGACCAGCTTCATGGGGTCGGGGCTTTCTTATCAGATATGCGGCGACGATCTTGAGGAGCTTAAGCGAATCGCTTCCGACGTTTCGGATATTATAGCCGGAGTCGAGGGGACCTATAACGTATCAAGCGGCATTGAGGAAGGCGCGGCCGAGATGCGCGTTACAATCGACAAGAACGAGGCGCTGAAATACGGCCTTACCATAGCTCAGGTATACGGCGAGATATCGGCCGCGCTCTCAAACGAGACTACAGCCACAACGGTTACGCTTGAGGACAAGAATTATCCTGTTGTCGTTGCCAAGGATGAAAAGATGCAGCTTGACATGGACGGCCTTATGGACTACGAGCTTGCCGTAAACGTAGACGGCCAGGAAGAGACGATTAAGCTCTCTAAGATAGCTAAACTGAGCGAAGCCACCGGGTATACCTCCATATCCCATGATAATTTCGTAAGATATGTTACGGTTACCGCGGATATAGACGCGGCCCATAACGCCGGACTGATCGGGCGCCAGATAGAGTCCAAGCTGGCGGATTACAATATGCCGGAAGGGTATTATATAGCGGACGAGGGCGAAAACAAGCTCGTAACCGAGGCTATGAACGACGTTGTAATGATGATACTGCTGGCCGTGGTGCTTATCTATGCGATTATGGCCGCCCAGTTCCAATCGCTGCTTTCGCCGTTTATCGTGCTGTTTACAATACCGCTGGCCTTTACCGGAGGAATCCTTATGCTTTGGATTTGCGGGTTGAATCTTAGCATCATCGCGCTGCTTGGCATGCTGGTGCTTGTCGGCGTGGTGGTAAATAACGGAATCGTGTTCGTAGACTACGCAAACCAGCTAAGAAAACAGGGGATGGAGAGGCGCGAAGCGCTGGTACAGGCGGGCAAGGACCGGCTGCGTCCGATTCTTATGACAGCGCTTACTACAATACTAGGGCTGTTTACAATGCTTCTGGGAGTCGGCACGGGCACGGATATGCTTCAGCCGATGGCGGCGGTAATAGTGGGCGGTTTGGCATACGCCACCCTGCTTACTCTGCTGTTCGTACCGATCCTGTACGACTGGCTGTGCAAAAAGCCGCCCAAGGCTGTTGACATAGGCGAGAAGGATGAGGCCGAGGAGGAGTCAAGGGCAGTGGCAACCGAAAGCTGACCAGAAAATATTTAGCAATGATCCCTGTGGTTTTCGTTCTTTACGGGGTTTGCCTCCGGCGGCTTAGAACCTATTACCGCCATAGGCGGTTCAAAAAACGGATAACTCCGTTTTTTGAGTTTTTCCACACTCGTTAAGCTCACCCCTCACGAGTGCGCGAGGTGTAATTTTGGCCGTACATGCCGCCCAAAATTACGGATTTTGATAATTGCCTCCGGCGGCTTAGAACCTTTTTTGCAAAAAAGGTTCTAAGAACTCCAAAAAATGCACAGGGGATAGTATAGGCTTTGGAATATCACCCCAATTTTATAATCCATCAAAATCAACGGATATAACTTGGATACATCCTCAAAAAGTATAATCCATCAAAAGCCGGCGGCGTGTATGCCGGTCTTTTGATACCTTGAGAGCAAAAGCCAGTCTGATGGCTGCTTGTATCCGAAGGTCGATTTGCGGGTTAATCTCGCGATGCGCTGAATAAGCGCACCGCGGCGCCGAAGACGGGTAGGCGGCATGTACGGTGATTTTTGATACCCTGGGGGCAAACGATGAAAAACCAGACAGTAAAGGCCAAACGCTGTTTTTCGGGATTCCAAAGGGGACTTTTTACCCTGGATTGTCAAGTCAAGTGCAACACCTTGTTAAAGAAGACTTCTTCAGGGGT
>ERZ1673695.1572-NODE-1572-length-22331-cov-5.042467_pt1 | contig 22331 bp, 29 predicted proteins | sample MGYA00580225_ERZ1673695 | MGnify/ENA primary metagenome ERZ1673695 (study PRJEB41218, sample SAMN15661739) | gut metagenome | host: Homo sapiens | place: Canada: London | collected 2015-08-20/2019-03-30 | study: EMG produced TPA metagenomics assembly of... | reverse complement strand
TACCCAAATGGTGGTGGAGTTTTTCCGTGCTTTTGCATTCCACGCGGGGATTACCCTCCATGCCAAGGTACCTTATGGTGCAAACGATCACCACAAGGCGGAGGCCCTTTTCAAAGCACTGGGGCAGTCGCTTAAACAGGCGGCAGCGGTCAATGGCGGCGGCCTGCTTTCTACAAAGGGTGTTTTAGACTGAACCATCAAGGCGGATTTGCCGGAACAAAGGGAGAATAAAGCTTGATTGCAATTATTGATTACGGCGCGGGAAACCTTTTCAGCGTTAAAAATGCGCTGGATTATCTTGGAGATTCAAATATTATTACATCGAATGCGGATGAAATCCGGCGTGCGGACGCGTTGATCCTGCCGGGGGTAGGGGCGTTTCCAGACGCGATGAAAAAGTTAAATGAATCAGGTCTGGCCAGTGTTTTGCGTGAAGAAGTGAAAAAAAAGCCCCTTCTCGGCATCTGTCTTGGGATGCAGGCGCTTTTTGAAAAGGGCTGTGAATTTACAGAGACGAAGGGACTCGGATTGATTCCCGGCAGGGTGGATTTAATTCGCTTTCGGGAAGGGGAGAGCTATAAGCTCCCGCATATCGGCTGGAATCAGCTTGAAATTTTGAAGCCAAGCGCTCTGTTAAAAGGGCTTAAAACAGGGGACAGCGTTTATTTTGTCCACAGCTATATGGCGTACACTGATCCTGAATTTATAACGGCTGTCTGTGATTACGGCAGACCGGTGACCGCTTTTGTGGAACGCGGAAATGTTTACGGCGCTCAGTTCCATCCTGAAAAAAGCGGGGAAGTGGGGCTTGAAATTCTGCGGAATTTTGGAGGGCTTGTCAAGTGATTATTTTTCCTGCGATTGATATTTATGACGGACAGTGCGTCCGGCTTTACAAGGGGGATTATTCCACAGCGTCCAAAGTGGCGGACAGCCCGCTTGAAACAGCGCGGCGGTTTGAAACGGAAGGCGCGGCTTTCCTGCATATGGTGGATTTAAACGGGGCCAAAGAGGCCAAACGGGTCAACGGCCCTATTTTTGAGGAAATTGCAGCCAAAACCTCGCTTAAAATACAGGTCGGCGGTGGAATCCGCAGCCTGGAAACCTGTGAATATTACTTGAGCAGGGGAATTTCCCGGGTAATTTTGGGTTCCGTGGCGGTAAAAAATCCGGCGCTCGTTATTGAAGCGGTCAAACAATACGGGGAGCGGATTGTGGTGGGAATTGACGCCAGAGAGGGAAAAGTCGCCTGTGAAGGCTGGCTGGATACCAGCGATGTTAACTACATAGAACTTGCGAAGAAAATGGAATCGGTTGGGGTAAAAACCATTGTATTTACCGATATTTCCAGAGACGGAACCCTGTCTGGCCCCAATCTGGAACAGCTTAACGCGATGAATAAAGCAGTTTCCTGCGACGTCATCGCCAGCGGCGGCGTCAGCTCGCTGGAGGATTTGAAGGCGCTGAAAGAGCTTGAGCTTTACGGCGCAATCTGTGGAAAGTCGCTTTATTCTGGCGCTTTTCGCCTGTCAGAGGCCATTGCGGCGGGGAGGTAATAAGAATGCTTGCAAAACGGATTATCCCCTGTCTGGACGTCCGGGATGGACGGGTGGTTAAAGGGATTAACTTTGAAGGAATCAAAGTGGTAGGCGACCCGGTTGAATGCGCCGCCATGTACGACCGCCAGGGAGCGGATGAAATTGTTTTTCTGGACATTACCGCAACGCACGAAAAACGTAAAACTATTGCCGATGTGGTTTCACGCACAGCAAAAAAGGTCTTTGTCCCGTTGACTGTCGGCGGCGGAATCCGTACAGTTGACGATTTCCGGGAAATTCTCCGCGCCGGCGCGGACAAGGTTTCGGTCAATTCGTCGGCCGTCAACCGTCCCGAGCTGATTGCGGAAGCGGCCGATATTTTCGGCAGCCAGTGCGTAGTTGTGGCAATTGACGCGCGCCGAAATGAAACAGGCGGGTTTAATGTGGTCATCAACGGCGGGAGGATCGATACCGGGCTGGATGCGATAGAATGGGCGAAGAAGGCCTCCGCGCTTGGTGCGGGGGAAATCCTCCTCACCTCAATGGATGCTGACGGCACGAAAAACGGGTTTGATCTGCCGCTTTTGAATGCGATAACTAAGGCGGTAGGGATTCCTGTGATCGCGTCAGGCGGCTGCGGAAAGCTGGAGCATTTTTCAGAGGTATTTGAGCAGACCGGTGCCGACGCGGCCCTGGCAGCCTCGTTATTCCATTACAGGGAGCTTACAGTGGAGCAGGTAAAACGTCATTTGCTGGAGCATGGAATTCCGGCTAGAATGGTAACTCATTGATAAAGGAGGGTAAACGTGGATTTAGATCAGTTTTTTGTGAAGAGCGAGTTGATTCCTGCGATTGTGGTGGAAAGCACAAATTCTAAGGTGCTGATGCTCGCCTATATGAATAAAGAAAGCTTGCAAAAAACCCTTGAAACAGGATATACTTGGTTTTACAGCCGCTCCCGCCGGGAGCTTTGGAATAAGGGCGCCACTTCCGGCAACCTGCAAAAGGTAGTACGGATTGCCGGAGACTGCGATTCTGACGCCCTCTTAGTTGAAGTGCATCAAACCGGAGTTGCTTGCCATACCGGCAGTTACACCTGTTTCTTTAACGAAATTTACTATAACAAGGAGAACGATTAATGGAAACAATTAAAGGACTTTACGAGGTCATTGAAAACCGCAAGGAAAACCCGGAAGAAGGGTCATATACCTGTTACCTTTTTGATAAAGGTTTGGATAAAATTTTAAAAAAGTGTGGGGAAGAGTGCGCAGAAATGATTATTGCCTCCAAAAATGAGGATAAGGACGAATTGATTGGAGAAATCTGCGACCTCGTTTATCATACAATGGTCCTGATGGTGGAAAAGGGCGTTTCGGTAGACGAGGTAGCCGAGATTCTGGAAAAACGGCGGCAGAAAATAGGAAATCTCAAACAATTCTACCAGGTGGATCGGAACAGCTGAAAAAATAAAAAGTGCGGCTTGATCAATTGGATATGATTCGGCCGTGTTTTTTGTTTTTTCTATGTAAAATGAATAACGATTCTCTATTTTTAGAAAGATCGTTAGAAAACTGGCGTTAAATTGTTTTAACAGCTAATTTTAATCTGTTTTTACTGAAAACAGGCAAAATCAGCTTTTGTAACACGCATCAGTACATGATAGACTTGTATACGACTGTAATACATTTGTATATTGGTGGTGGACTGAATGGGACATTCTGACCGTTATATCGTGGTGGACTCCGAAGTCCTGCCGGAGGTATTTCTCAAGGTTTTAGAGGCAAAAGGGCTTCTTGCCAAAGGCGCGGCGAAGACCTCGAGCGAAGCCTGTAAAATGGTTGGGATTTCTAGGGGCGCCTATTACAAGTATAAGGATAAAATGTTCAGCTATAGCGAACGGGTAAGCAGTGAAAATGTGACGTTTCATTTTGTTCTGGAGGATGAGCCCGGTATTCTTTCCGCTGTTCTGACACGGTTTTACGAGCTGGGGGCGAACATTTTAACTGTTAACCAAAATATTCCGAACGACGCGGTTGCCGTTGTTTCTGTTTCTGTCCGGCTTCCGGGCGGGGAAAGCGCCCGTACCGGCCTTTTGGCCATGTTGCGGCAAGTCAAGGGCGTCGTTGATGTAAAAATAATTTGACTGAAAAGAGGAGATCATTGCTATGGCGAAAATAGCGGTATTGGGGCATGGCGTCGTCGGTTCCGGTGTTGCGGAGTTGCTGCAGATGAACCACGATTCTATTGCGGGAAAAGCGGGCGAAAATATTGAAATCAAGAAAATTCTGGATCTGCGGGATTTTGAAGGACTCCCTTATTCAGATAAATTTACCAAGAGCTTCGACGAAATTCTGGAAGACAGTGAAATTTCGGTCGTTGTTGAAGTGATGGGCGGCCTGCATCCAGCGTATGATTATGTGAAAGCCTCATTGTGCCGGGGCAAGTCGGTTGTGACTTCTAACAAAGAATTGGTTGCAGAAAAAGGCGCGGAGCTTTTACAGGTTGCGAAAGACAATAATGTCAACTTCTTTTTTGAGGCAAGTGTCGGCGGCGGCATCCCAATTATCCGCCCAATGCATATGTGCCTTGCCGCTAACCAGATCAGCGAAATTGCCGGCATTCTAAACGGTACGACCAACTTTATCCTGACCCGGATGATCCATGATCAAATGCCTTTTGATGAGGCGCTCAAACTGGCGCAGGAGCTGGGGTATGCGGAACGCAACCCGGCGGCTGATATTGAGGGAATGGATGCCTGCCGTAAAATCTGCATTCTTGCGTCCCTTGCGTTTGGGCGCCATGTTTATCCGAAGTTTGTCTATACAGAGGGGATCACCAAAGTCACACTTGAGGATATTGCTTATGCCGAAAACTGGGGTGGCGTCGTCAAACTGATCGTCTGCGCCAAACAGCTTGATGATGGGAACCTCTTTGTACTGGTCTCACCGGCGTTAATTGAAAAAAGCAGCCAGCTTGCAAGTATTGAGGATGTTTTCAACGGTATTCTCGTCCGCGGCGACGCTACGGGAGATGTCGTTTTCTATGGCAAAGGCGCGGGTAAGCTGCCTACTGCAAGCGCAGTAGTGGCCGATGTAATAGACGTTGTAAAAGCCCCGGCGACCAGCGCTTCGCTGAGCTGGGTTGATTCGGCGGAAAATTATGTGGCCGACCACAAAGAAATGCCGCTCAAATTTTATCTGCGGTGCGAAGCTGAGGACCCTGCGGCAGTCAAAAATGCGCTGATGGACCGTTTTGGCTGTGTGCAGTACCTTGCCAGAAGCGGAATGCCGGCAAGCGAGCTGGGTTTTGTTCTTGGTCCGGTTTCAGAGAAAGAACTGGAACATGCGTTAGCACAGGTTGAAGGCCTGAAAGTTCTTTCAAAGATTAGAATTATGAATTATTGATGTGCTTGGAGACAGAATGATTAAAATTAAAATTCCGGCGACCAGCGCCAATCTCGGCGCTGGGTTTGACGCGCTGGGTCTTGCAGTCAGCCTTTATAATGAGGTTAACATCGCGGAGGATGACCGCCTTACTGTTATTTCAGTAGATGGTACGGATATTCCATGCGATGAAACCAATTTGATTTATACCACTGTGAAACAACTTTGTGACCTTTGTGGGAGAACCCTTTCAGGCCTCCGGATCGAGCAGGTCAACCGGATTCCAATGACCCGCGGGCTTGGGAGCAGCTCCGCCTGTATCGTTGCCGGGCTGCTGGCTGGGAATATGCTGCTGGACGAACCGATGAAGCTGGATGACCTGGTCGACCTCGCTGCCCGGATTGAGGGCCATCCCGATAATACGACCCCGGCGCTGCTTGGCGGGATTGTCACCTCTGTTTTTGATGGGAAAAGGGTATTTTATGTCCGGCAGGAAGTTGACAGCCGCCTGCGCTTTATTGCAATTATTCCGGACTTCGAACTGAAAACGTCTGTTGCAAGGGGCTGCCTGCCGCGGGAAATCCCATTTAAGGACGCAGTCCACAACCTGTCGCGTGCGGCACTTTTTTCCTCGTCGTTGTTGACGGGTAAATATGAAAATCTCCGGGTTGCGGTAGGCGACGTTTTGCATCAGCCGTATAGAATGCCGCTGATCCCGCATGCCAAAGAGGTTTTTCAAAAGTGTTATGACCTCGGCGCTTACGCAGCTTATATCAGCGGTGCCGGGCCGACCATTATGGCGGTGGTTGACGGCTCAGATAAATTCTTTATCCCGGTCATGCGGTACCACCTGGAGCAGGCAGGACTGAGCTGGGAGATCAAGGATTTAACGATTGACAATCTTGGCACACAAATTTTGTGATAATATAGGAGGAAGGGCAATGGCATTGATTGTACAGAAATTTGGAGGAAGCTCGGTCCGCGACGCCGAACGGGTTCGGAATGTAGCGGGGATCATCACCGACACCTACAAGAAAGGGAATCAGGTGGTCGTCGTTGTTTCCGCCCAGGGCGATACAACTGATGACCTGATAGAAAAGGCAAGGGAGATTAACCCCAATCCTTCAAAGCGAGAAATGGATATGCTGCTTGCGACAGGCGAGCAAATTTCTATCTCTCTGCTCGCCATGGCAATTGAACATATGGGGTATCCGGTTGTTTCATTAACGGGCTGGCAGGCGGGGTTTAATACCGACTCCTCCCATTCTCGGGCAAGAATTAAGAGAATTGAGGCGGAACGCCTTCACAAAGAGCTGGATAAAAACAACATTGTAATTGTGGCCGGCTTTCAGGGGATTTCACGTTATGGGGATATTACAACCCTGGGCCGCGGTGGTTCCGATACCAGCGCCGTTGCGCTTGCCGCCGAGCTGAAAGCGGAGCTGTGCCAGATTTATACTGACGTAGACGGCGTTTATACGGCTGATCCACGAATTGTGAAAACCGCCAGGAAGCTCGACGAAATTTCGTTTGATGAGATGCTGGAGCTGGCTACCCTCGGCGCGCAGGTCCTGCACAACCGCTCGGTTGAGATGGCAAAAAAGTACAACGTAAATCTTGAAGTTGTTTCCAGCCTGGAGAGAAAACCGGGCACAAAGGTGAAGGAGGTTGTTTCCATGGAAAAAATGCTGATTAGAGGGGTAACGCGCGACAATAACGTAGCCAGAATTGCGGTGGTGGGCCTGCCGGATAAACCGGGTATTGCTTTCCGCGTGTTTTCACTTATGAGTAAATACAACATCAATGTCGATATTATTCTTCAGTCTATTGGCCGTGATAATACCAAGGACATCAGCTTTACAGTTTCAGAGGATAATTTGGAGCAGGCGGTTGCGGCGCTGAACGAGAACCTTTCCGCGTTGGAAGCCGAGAGGATTGAGGTCAATGACAATGTCTGCAAGCTCTCCATTGTAGGCGCGGGGATGCAGACCAATGCCGGTGTTGCGACTAAAATGTTTGAAGCGCTTTATGAGGCGGGGATTAATATCAATATGATTTCTACCAGCGAAATAAAGATTTCCGTATTGATTGATGAAGAAGACAGCGACAAGGCACTGCGCGTAGTGCATGACGCATTTATCAACTGAGGTGTAAAAGTTAAAAATGATAAAACTGGTTGCATTTGACTTGGACGGGACTTTGGTTAATTCTTTGGAAGACCTGGCCGACTCTGCAAATCACGCGCTCATGGATTTAGGGTTTCCGGAGCACGATGTGAACGAATACCGTTATTTTGTTGGAAGCGGCGTCGATAAGCTTTTTGAGCGTGCTCTGCCGCCTGATAACAATGGTCCTGAAACGGTGGCAAAGGCGCGTTCGGTTTTTGAAGGCTACTATAATCGCAGTTACTGCAATAAAACGGTTCCGTATGAATCGGTAGCCGAATTGCTGGATGCACTCAAGGAACAGCATTATAAAATCGCGGTTCTCTCTAACAAGCCGGATACCTTTACCAGGCATATTTTAGATTCCCTTTTACCGAACGTCGATTTCGATTATGTACTGGGGGCTAGTGATGAATTGCCTAAAAAGCCGGCGCCGGACGGACTCTTCAATTGCCTGGATGAGCTTCGAATTTCGCCGGAGGATTGTATCTATGTAGGCGATTCTGATGTTGACATCCTGTTTGCTCACAATGCAAAGGTACAGGCGGTAGGCGCTGCGTGGGGATTCCGCGGGATTGACGAGCTGGACGAAGCGGGCGCGGATTATGTCATCAACTATCCAACCGATTTATTAGCAATACTGGATATCTTGAATTGACGGCCGTTTTGCGGTAAAATATACGGGAAGATACTTAGTTGAAAGGAAGGCTCCTATGTCAGGACATTCAAAATGGAATAATATCAAACGCAAAAAGGAGAAAACTGACGCGCAGAAAGCAAAAATTTTCACCAAAATTGGGCGTGAAATCACCGTCGCTGTTAAGGAAGGCGGTGCTGACCCGAACAACAACGGCAAGCTGCGCGATTTGATTGCCAAGGCAAAATCAAATAATGTACCGAACGACAACATTGAACGTATTATTAAAAAAGCCGGAAGCAGCGACAAAGCGGATTATGAGAGCATCGTATATGAAGGCTACGGCCCGAACGGTGTTGCTGTCATTGTTGAGACGCTGACCGACAACCGCAACCGTACCGCCTCTGATGTACGTCACTATTTCGATAAGTTCGGCGGTAACCTTGGAACCAGCGGCTGCGTATCTTTCATGTTTAACGAGCAGGGCGTCATTGTAATGGAAAACACCTTTACAGATGAAGAGAAGCTGATGGAGGATATCATGGAATCCGGCGCCGATGATTATAACATCGACGAAGAAGAAGTCGAAATTGTCACATCTCCGGCAGATTTCCAGGCGGTGCGTGATAATTTGACAGAGATGGGTTATACTTTTGTGTCTGCGGAAGTGGAAATGGTGCCGTCGAATTATGTTACCCTGACTGATCCCGACCATATTCTCAAGATGAACCTTCTGCTGGAACACCTGGAAGATAACGATGATGTACAGAATGTCTACCACAACTGGGATATGCCGGAAGAGGAAGACGAGGATTGATTTCGTTTTTATATAACAAAAGCCCCGGTACATTTGTACCGGGGCTTTTGTTATTCTATAATTGGTAACTCATACTGATGGCTCGAAAGCCTTTTTGACTTTCATAACGTCCGGTTTCAATAAAACCGCAATCGGTATAACATTTAATTGCCCGTATGTTGCTTTCACGCACATTCAGCCTGATTTCTTCTATCTGCATTTTTGGGGTGTCAGCGCTGATGATTGCTTTAATCGCTTGCTTTCCAATTCCCTTGTTTCTGAATTCTTCATCTGCTATGAATATTCCAAGAACCGCAAACGGCATGTTTGCTTGTTTTTCTAGCCAAATACTGCCAATATACTTTTGGCTGACTTTGATATAGTACCAGTTTACGATATCGGAATCTTTGCTTGGGTAGATTCTGGACTGAAATCCGCTTAGATTTGAATCGAATTTACGGGCGAATGACTGGTAGGACTCAAGATTGTTTTGATTGACTTCTACAAGTTGAATCATGACAGTACACCTCAAAAGTAAAAACCGATGTTTCTAAGCGGTTTATTTTACAGCGCAATTCTCCCGTGCTCCATCATCAAATCTAAAATGGCTATGTTTGCCGCAGCTTCTATGACAACTGCCGCCCGTACGGCAATGCAGGGGTCATGCCTGCCGCGCACAGTCAGCTCCGCTTCCTGCATCAGCTTTGTATCAATTGTCCGCTGGGGACGAGAAATTGACGGGGTCGGCTTGATTGCGGTGCGAAAAACGATCGGCATTCCGGATGAAATTCCACCTAAAATTCCGCCGTGTCTGTTTGTATGGGTCTTAACCCGCCTTTTTTCCAGGTAGAACGAATCGTTGTTTTCGCTCCCCAAAAGCTGCGATGAGCCGAACCCTTCGCCAAATTCAATTCCCTTCACGGCAGGAATTCCGAAAATAATGGAAGAAAGCACATTTTCAATCCCATCAAACATTGGAGAGCCGATTCCGGCAGGGAGCCCCAAAGCACAGCACTCAATGACGCCGCCGACTGAGTCCTGATTGAGCCTTGCCGTTTCAATAACCGCTCGCATTTTTTCCTCCATGGATGGATCAAGAAGGGGAAACTGCATCATTTGGAGCCTTTTTGCGGTTTCCAGTGATAGATTTACGGAGTCAAAGCGTTCCTCTGAAACATCTTTAATTGATAAAACGTGCGAAGCAATTATAATACCGCGTCGCTCTAAAATCTGTTTACATATTCCACCTGCAAGGGTGAGGGGGGCGGTCAGCCGCCCCGAAAAGTGCCCGCCTCCCCGTAGGTCATTGGCGCCGTGATAACGTACCTGTCCCGTATAATCAGCATGGCCCGGCCGCGCAAGATGCGCAATATCTCCATAATCACCCGAACGTGTGTCTGTATTCCTTATAATTCCTGTCAGCGGCGTACCGGTCGTTTTTCCTTGATAAAAACCTGAAACCAATTCCGGAAGATCGGGTTCCGTCCGGGCGGTCGAGATACTGTCGCCTTTTTTGGCAGTTCGTCTCCCTGTAAAACGGCACAGTTCTTCAAGATCAATTTCCTCTCCGGCAGGGAGGTTGTCCAGCGTCATTCCAATTGCAGGCCCGTGCGATTCTCCGAAAATGGAGAGCTTCAGCATTCTATTCCATGTTGACGACATTTGCAGTTCCTCCCAAAATTTGATAGTCCTCATAAAAATGAGGGTAAGATTTTCTCACCGCTTCCGCGCCGGTCAGTACAACCGCTTTACTGGCGGAAGAAGCGGCGACCGCCGCCGCCATAGCAATCCGATGGTCGTTAAAGCTTTTCGCTTTACATCCGTGAAAAACGGGCCTTCCGGTTATTTTCAGTCCGTCTCCCATAATCTGAACTTCAGCGCCAAGGCTTTGCAGGAGCGCAGCCGTTGTCTGTAACCGGTCGCTTTCTTTGATTCTGAGGCGTTCGGCGTTGTAAATCACGCTCTCATCGCAGCTTTTTCCGGCCAGTACCGCAAGAACTGGTACCAGATCGGGAATATCTCTCGCGTCGACAGAGATTGGATGAAAATGGCCGTCTTTTGGCGCTGAAACAGTTATTTCATTGTCACCTACTGTAACGGAAGCGCCTGCTTTTCTCAAGAAATTCACAATCTGTTTATCCCCCTGCAGGGAATTTTTATAGTCGAGCCCGGTCACTGTTAATGGACCGCTGAACGCACCTGCTGTCAAGAAGAAAGCAGCCTGTGAAAAATCGCCTTCTACCGCCAAATTGCAGGAAATATATTTTTGATTGCCGGGAATGCTGATGACCGAACCGGCTAAATCTGCTGTTGCGCCGAAACGTTTCAGCATCTGTAAGGTCATTAAAACATAAGGCTTTGATTCAAACGCGCCAGTAATTTGAATGACGCTGTCCCCGGCGAGAAGAGGGAGGGCGAAAAGAAGCCCCGTGATAAACTGAGAGCTGACGTTGCCGGGCAGCGTGAATCGCCCGCCTGAAAGCTTTCCTTTTATGGAAAAAGGCATGGTGTTTTCGTAATAGAATGTGATTCCCTGTTTCCCAAGGCAGTCAAGATACGGTGTAATTGGGCGGGAGGGCAGTTTTCCTGAACCGTAAAATTCCGCCTCAATTCCAAGCACCGCCGCAACCGGAATGAGAAACCGCAGCGTAGAACCGGATTCACGGCAGTTGAGTGACGCAGTTCTGCCATGGAGCGGCGAAACACCGCCAATTCCATCCACAACCGCTGTGCTACCGTCCACAGTTATTTTTGCTCCGAGTGCCGCAAGACAATCAATTGTAGCGAGGATGTCCTCTGAAAAGATCAGGTTTTGGACCACAGAACGGCCTTGCGCCAAGGCGGCGCAGACAAGAGCCCGGTGCGAAGCGCTTTTGGACGGGACGGCCGAAACGGTTCCATGCAGGAAGGAAGGTTCAAACTGTACTGTCATTGACATAACATCCTTTTATAAAATTGATGTATTGTTCGCGGGATAGTTTTTTGATAAAGCTTTCGCCTATTTTCTTACACAAAACGATATTGATGCTGTCGGCCGAGGCTTTTTTATCCATAAGACTATATTCAACCAGTGTCCCGTCGTCAATTTCAGCGGAAACGGGAAGACCGTTTGCCGCAACGCAGCGGGTCAGCCGTTCCGTCGTGCCCGGTTCAGTCATTCCGTAACGTTCCGATTGTGCTGTTATCTTAACCATTCCAGCGGCCACTCCCATTCCATGGGAATAACCGGAATAATTGTAGTATTTCTCAATGGCGTGGCCGAAAGTATGCCCAAAATTCAAAAGCATCCGTTCACCGGTGTCAAATTCATCCGCTTCAACAACCTGCTTCTTGATTTCAATACAGCGGCAGATAATCGAAAGTAAATTTTCCTTTAACCTGCCTGCTTCTATAGTCTCAAAGATTGACCGGTCTTTAATCATACCATACTTGATGGCTTCGGCTACGCCGTCGGCGAAATGGATAGATGAAAGGGTTTTCAGAGTATCAGTATCGCATAGGACGAGCTTTGGCTGTTTAAAAGATCCTACCAGGTTTTTGCCGCCCGGGATATTGACCGCGGTTTTGCCGCCAACCGAGGAATCGATTTGAGCTAAAAAGGTGGTGGGAATCTGAATATAGTCGATTCCCCGCATATAGGTTGCCGCACAAAACCCAGTCAGGTCGCCGACAACGCCGCCGCCCAAGGCAACCAGTGCATCACTTCGGGTCAGCTTGTTTTCGCAGCAAAAGTCGTAAAGTTTACCCAGCCTTTCCAGCGATTTTGAATTTTCGCCGCTTGGAACCGCAATAAGCGAAGCCTCAATGCCGGCGTTTTTCAGTGAGTTCAGCACAGCGCCAGCATAAATGGGGGCTACGGTGTCGTCCGATACGACGACGGCCCGTTTGGCTTTGCAGACGTTTTTAAAATAGGAACCGGTATCTTTTAGCAGGCCGCTTCCGCAGTAAATGGAATAACGTCCGCTTGCGCTAATTTTGATTTCCCGCATAAGTGTTATCCGCCTTTCCCAAATTTACAGGGTCATGTTGTAGAAGCCTGCGAGCTGTTTCACCTTATTCATTGTCTCATCAAAACCGTCCGGCGTCATTGACTGCGCTCCGTCTGAGAGTGCCATTTTGGGGTTGTTGTGGACTTCAATCATCAGGCCGTCCGCACCGCAGGCAACCGATGCCAGCGCGAGCGGTTCGACCAGAGAGACAATTCCGGTGGCGTGGGAGGGATCGACGACAATGGGAAGGTGAGAAATCTTTTTGATAAGGGGAACAGCGGAAATGTCAAGGGTATTGCGGGTCATGGTCTCAAAGGTGCGGATTCCGCGTTCGCAAAGGATGATATTTGAATTTCCTCCCGCATAGATATATTCAGCGCTCATTAGAAACTCTTCAATGGTATTGGCAAGACCGCGTTTTAGCAGGATAGCTTTTTTGGAATGTCCAAGTTCTTTCAGAAGCTCAAAATTTTGCATGTTGCGTGCGCCGACCTGGATGACGTCGACATCGTTAAATAAATCAAGATGCTGAAGGGACATAATTTCAGTGACAATCGGCAGGCCGGTTTCTTTTTTCGCCTCCAAAAGCATTTCAATGCCATCAGCGCGCAGACCCTGGAAAGCATAGGGGGAGGTACGGGGTTTGAAAGCGCCGCCGCGCAGAAATTTGGCGCCTGCCGCTTTGACCCGTTTGGCGACTTCAATAATCTGTTCCTCGCTTTCAACAGAACAAGGACCCGCGATGACCTTGAAGTTTCCGTGACCAATTTTTTCTCCCTCGACTTCAATGATGCTGTCGTCCGGATGAAACTTACGGTTGACGTTTTTATAAGGCTCCTGAACCCGCTTAACGGTTTCTACAATTTCGTTTGCGGCCACATTATCAATATTTACAACCGAAGTATCGCCGATCAGCCCAACAATGGTTGTATGTTCGCCCACAACAACGTTTGTTTTCAGCCCGTAGCTGTTGAACCACTGTAAAAGCTCGTCAACCTGCTGTTTGGGTGCATCCTGCTTCAAAATAACTACCATTTCCAATACCTCCTAAAATTTTAAATCCCTTTAAGGGATGCATCAGACCAGCAAAAAACGGGCTACGACTTTGCTTCCAAAGTCATAGCCCGTTTTTAACAGGATCCTTTTCTGTTTTACCTACAACTCGGAACCGTATTAAATTTTTTCATAGCAAAAAAGCCGTCGCTAAAGAAGAAGCCACGGAAAAAGAAAAAGAAATATGCTACGAAAAGTTTAACGGCGTTCATAAGTTGCCTCCAAAATGACTTTAACTATTTTCATTAAAACACATGAAAAAGAGAAAGTCAATAACCTTGAGAAAATTTTCACAAGGCTTTTCGGTATTTTGTTAAAGCGGAGTTCTAACCTGGAAGTTCACCGCATAACTTTTACTAATCAAAAAAGAAAGGACAAGTGATGCGGTATGGAGCCGTTTGATCAGGCGATTGATACGCTTCCCGCGGAGCTGAAAAGCATTCTGGCAAAAGTTCCGTCTGAAATGAAAGAAACAGTAAACGAAATCCGTTTCCGGGTGGGACGTCCTATTGTTTTGGTCTGCCGGAAAAACCATTTTTATTTTGTTGAACCAGACGGTCGCCCCGGGCTGTCTGTTACAAGAGGATTTCCTGTACCGCGCGGGCTTGCTGAGGAAAGTGTGCGAAGTATGAGCGGTTACTCTCTCCACAGTGTGCAGAACAGCCTGGTAAACGGTTTTCTCACACTTCCAGGGGGGCACCGCGCTGGGTTGGCCGGAAGCGTTGCCTGGGAAGGCGGGCAGATTACGGCGATTCGCAGAACCGACTGTATTAATTTAAGGGTTGCACGGCAGATTTCGGGGGTCGCGGACAGGCTTTGCCGGCACTACCGGCAGTATGGTTTTGGAGGTACTCTATTGGTCGGCCCTCCGGCGTCTGGGAAAACTACAGTTTTAAAAGACCTTTGCCGCCAGCTGTCCGAAGAACTTTGCGGTGAGTGCCGCAAGGTTTCTCTAATTGATGAACGCGGGGAGATCGCTGCGGTTTATAAGGGACAACCCCAGAACGATGTTGGCTGGAACACCGATATTTTTGACGGATACTCCAAACAGATCGGGATTGACATCGCTATCCGGTGTATGTCTCCCGATGTAATCGTCTGCGATGAAATCGGAGGCAGAGGGGACGCTGATAGTGTTCTGAGCGGCGTCAACGCGGGCGTGACAATGATTGCGACGGCACATGCCGCCTCTTTCGAGGAATTACTCGCGAGAAAAAACTTAGGTGAAATACTGGACAGCGGGGCGTTTAAATGGATAGCGCTGCTCGACAGCGCTAAAAATGCGGGACAAATCAGGGAGATTGTTCGTTATGATGAAATGCATAGGACTTTTACTTCTGTTTCTGACCTCGGCAGGGGCGGGAATTCTTCTTTCTGACCGGTTGAATAAACGGGTTAAAGAATTGGAGCTCACACTGGTTTTTTTAGACAAACTGAAAACCTGCCTGACTTATCAAAATCTTCCAACCAATGAAATGATAGAGCTTTTAGCGGAAGATCCCTCCTGTAAATCCCTGCCGTATCTGACCGCATGCCATGAACTGCTGGCAGGTCCAACCGCCTTTCCGAATGCCTGGAGGACGGCAATGCGGCAGTCGAAAGGGAAAACCAGCTTGAATGACTCCGATATCTCTCACCTGCTTTCACTTGCCAGTATTATCGGTTCATCCGATACAGACGGTCAGCTTAGCGCCATTTCTATGGTAGAGGAACTTTTAAAGCGGCAACGGGCAGAAGCGCAGGAAGCAAAGGAAAAAAAGGGGAGGCTTTACCGTTCGCTTGGCGCTCTTGCAGGCGCAGGTATGGTCATTATCCTATTTTAAACGTGAAAAACGGAGGAAAGCAAATGAATGTCGATTTAATTTTTAAGATCGCTGCTATTGGGATTATTGTTGCGGTTTTAAATCAGCTGCTGATCCGCTCCGGGAGGGAAGAACAGGCAATGATGACCACACTTGCCGGGCTGATCGTTGTACTGTTGATGATCGTCAACGAGATCAGCAATCTGTTTGAAACTGTAAAAAATGTTTTCGGGCTGTGGTAAGCCATGGAAATTAGTATCTTTGCCATTATTGGCCTTGGGATTATATCCGCACTGGTCTGCCTTTTGCTGAAACAGTACCGCCCGGAATATGCTCTCTCCGCCTCAATCATCTGCGGTGTGGTAATTTTTCTCACCGTCATTGCCCAAATGACCCCACTTTTTGATACGATTCGTTCAATTTTGGAAAAGATCGAAGGCGGAAACGAGTATACGACGGTCATTATAAAATCCCTCGGGATTTGTTATGTGACACAGCTTGCGTCGGACACCTGCCAGGATGCTGGGGAACGCGCTATGGCGGGAAAAATTGAATTGGCGGGAAGGGTTGCGGTTTTGATCCTCGCACTGCCCATGTTTACCGCTTTGCTGCAAATTGCCATCGGCTTAATAGGCTGATTGGAGGATTTATGAAAATTATCAGATGTATCTTTATATCCATCTTATTCGTTCTGGTTTTGACCATTCCGGTTTTTGCTGAGGAAGGGGACGTGGTTCAACAAACTCAGGAAGAGCTGGAAAGCGAGCTTGAGGCAAGCATTGCCAGCGATTTGGAAGGAGATATACCAGAAGCGGCTGAAGACCTGCTCGGGAAAAACGGGATGGATGGCTTTGATACGGAAGCGATTTCAAGTTTTAATTTTATGGACATCCTGACCAGCGCCTTCGATTTCAGCGCGGATTACTTCACCGCCCCATTCCGGCTCTTTACCATCTTGATAGGGATATTTTTACTGATCGCCTTGTTAAACGCAATCCATCCGCCTGAATCGGGGATGCTGACAGCGCAGAATATCATTGGCATTTCGGCGCTGATGATCGTTTTATCCTCGCCTGTAATTGAATGCGTCAATCGGGCGGTGACGGCTATTACTGACTGCAGCCAGTTTATTCTTAGTTTTATCCCGGTTTTCACCAGCGTTGTAGCGGCGGCCGGTAAGCCGATTTCCTCAATGGCTTACAGCACATTTCTCTTTGGGACCGTGCAGGTAATTTCTCAAATTTCCGCTACAATTTTAACGCCGCTGCTATGCGTTTACCTTGCCATCTGTATTGTAGGCGCTTTAAACCCCACTCTGAAACTTGACAGTGTGGCCGAAACTATAAAAAAAGCCGTCATATGGGTAATTGGGTTACTGTTGACCATTTTTGTAGCTCTGCTATCAGTTCAGTCTCTGGTTTCAGGATCGGCGGATACGGTTGCAACCAAGACGACCAAATTTTTTATCGGCAGTTTAATCCCGGTTTTTGGAAATGCTTTGAGTGATGTTTTCAGTTCCGTACAGGGCTGCCTTGGGTTTGTCAAACAGGCGACCGGTTCTTTTGGAATCATCGTCGCGGTCTGTACATTTCTCCCCATTATCATTGAAATCCTTGTGATGATGCTCGTCGTCAATCTGAGCCAGATGGTGGGAAATATTTTGGGGGTAGACCGGTTGGCACGGCTGCTGAAATCGGTTTCGTCAATGCTATCGCTTCTGTTGGGGCTGATTCTTTGCTTCGCCGTAATGATCATCCTCTCCACAACGATTATCATGCTGCTTTCTATGGGGATATAAACATATGAATATGATTAAGGAAATTGGAATATCTATTTGTGTCACTGCGGTTGCCGCCGCAATTTTTCAGGGCTTGATGCCAAAGTCCGGCCTTGAAAAAACGGCCCGCTTTGTGTTGAGTGTTTTTTTTATCAGCTGCCTGGTCGTTCCTTTCACTCATTTCGATTTTTCATCGCTGCAGGATAGCTTGACCGCCTTTCAAACGAACGACGGCCGGATGGGGGAAAATACGCTGCAAGGCACGGTCAATCAGAAGCTTTCTAAGTTAACCGAGCAGTCCGTATCTCAGACAATGCGGTCGACGCTCAGAAAAAATGAAATTGAACCGGGAGAAATAGAGGTTGAGACGACTATTGGGGAGGACAACAGCATAATTATTAACAGAGTGATCGTTTCCGTAAAGCCGGATGACCGCGCCGCGGCAGAAGCGCTGGCGCATACGCTGACTGAAGGGGACGAAACGAGGATAGAATTTCGCGTTTCCGAATAGAGCGCGTTGTGAAAAGGAGGCGTTATTATGCCGCGGACTCCCTTAACGGAAGGGTTTAAAAACTTTTTTGGTAAAAATGACAAACGAATCCGGATTGTCCTTATCCTTGGTCTTGTGGGAATCGTACTGATCGGCCTTTCACAGTTTTGGCCCTCCGGCGGAAAAGAAACGCCGGTTGCCGCCGGCGATACAGCGACCGCAACCGAGGCTTACAAGGAAAAGCTGGAAGAGCGGGTCAGAGAAATTGTTTCTTCGGTGGAAGGGGTGGGGAAAAGCCAGGTGATGGTCACCTTGGAAAGCGGAGTCGAGTATGTGTATGAGAAAGAGCAAAACGTATCGTCCACCCTGAATGAAGACAACACACAGGGAAGCGGCATGAAAATCCAGCAAAGCGAGGACAGTAAGGAATCCTTTATCATTGTGGAGGACGCGAACGGGCGGAAAACCGCCCTTGTCCGAAAACAGCTGGAGCCCCGGGTGCAAGGGGTTGTCGTTGTCTGTGAGGGGGGAGGGAGCGCTTCGGTTGCTAAAAATATATACGACTTGGTAACAACAGCGCTTGGTATTGGCTACGACCGTGTCTGCGTCGTAAAATCAAATTAATCTGTCTGGAGGAATAAAGCAATGAAACTGAACATGATCGTGGGGAAAAAACAGATTGTACTGGCGTCTTTAATTTTGATTTTAGGCGTAGCGGTTTATATTAACTGGACCTTTGCCAATGATGAAAACAGCATTGCCACAGGCGGGCAGTCTTCAAATTTGTCTTCGGCTTCTGATAAGAACTACGGTGACGCCGAATTGGTGAGCGGCTCGGCGGACAATAGCGACGATTTTTTTGCAAAAGCAAGGCTTGAAAAGCAGACCTCGCGTGATGAGGCCGTTGCAACGCTTGCTAAAATGTTCGGCGATACTTCTGCAAGCAGCGAACAGGTAAAAGAAGCGACCGATAAAGCGCTGACCACCGCAAAAATGATTGAGAGCGAAAGCAAGATGGAAAGCCTGATTAAATCAAAAGGCTTCCAGGACTGTGTTGTCTATCTGTCAGACCAGTCGGCCAAGGTTGTTGTAAAAACTGAGGGACTGGAGCAGGCCCAGGCAGCTCAAATTATGGATATTGTCGTATCTGAAAGCGAAGTGCCGAGTGAAAATGTTTCCATTGTCGAGGTGAAATAGGAATTTTTCGAAAAACAGCGAAAATACCGCTTGAAACATTGACACCTGCCGTTTTATATGGTAAAATAAATCTCGCCGCATATTGCAGGTAATAAGCCGGAACTGCTCCGCACCTGCGAATAGCGAGTATTGGATTAAGGCAGGTGCCCTTATGTACGCAGTTATTGAGACTGGTGGAAAGCAGTACCGTGTCAGCGTTGGAGACATTATTTTCGTTGAAAAACTCGGTGCTGAAGCAGATTCTACCGTAACTTTTGACAAGGTTGTCGCTCTGACCAAAGACGATAACAGCTTTGTCGCCGGCGCGCCTCTTGTAAAAGGTGCGACCGTTTCCGCAAAGGTGCTGAAAAACGGAAAGTCCAAAAAAATCACCGTTTTCACCTACAAACCGAAAAAGGATTCCAAACGGAAAATGGGACACAGACAGCCCTACTCTCAGGTTCGCATTGAAGCAATCAATGTTTAATGCCTGTTTATGATTGAGGTTGTTTTGCTGTCGCATGGGGACCGTGTCATCGGGTTTCGTGTGTCCGGCCATGCCGGTTATGCGGAAAGCGGTTCCGATGTTGTCTGCGCGGGTGTAACAACCGCTGTTCAGCTTATTGCAAACGGTATTACGGAATGCGCGGGCATAGCGGCTGAAGTAAAGGTTCAGGAAAACTTGGTTTCGCTGCTTCTTCCCGAAACGTGTCATGATAAGTCTGCTTTTTTGCTGTTGGAAGCGTTTGAACTGCAGATGGGGATTATGGCGCGGGAGTATAAAGAATATGTTGCATTAACGTATGCGGAGGTGTAAATACTATGATTAAATTGGATCTTCAGTTTTTTGCTCATAAAAAGGGTGTTGGCTCTACCAAAAACGGACGTGATTCCGAGTCGAAACGTCTTGGTGTAAAACGCGGGGACGGTCAGTTTGTACTGGCTGGCAACATTCTTGTCCGTCAGCGCGGAACTCACATCCATGCTGGTGAGAATGTTGGGCGCGGTTCTGATGATACCCTGTTCGCTTTGGTAGACGGCAAGGTAAAATTTGAGCGCGTTGGTAAAGACCGTAAAAAAGTCAGCGTTTACAATGCGTAATTGCTAAGGTTTTAACCACAACTCTCGTCTCCATGAGGCGGGAGTTGTTTTTCTTCTTGAAAGGGAAAAAAGATGTTTGTAGATAAAGCAAGGATTATAATAAAAGCGGGTAACGGCGGTAACGGCGCTGTTTCCTTTCACCGGGAAAAATACATTAATGCCGGTGGTCCGGATGGCGGGGACGGCGGAAAGGGCGGCAATGTTCTGTTTGTGGCGGACGATAACCTCTCCAATCTGGTGGATTTTCGCTATAAACGCAAATATGTGGCTCCAAACGGTGAACCAGGGCGTTCTAAACTCTGCACGGGAAAAAGCGCTCCGGATTTAATTGTCAAGGTTCCGCGCGGCACTGTTGTGCGTGACGCGGAAACCGGGAGGATTATGGCGGATCTTTCGGGGGACGAGCCGGTAGTCCTTGCAAAAGGGGGAAAAGGGGGACGCGGCAACGCGAGCTTTAAGTCCTCTACCCGCCAGATCCCTCGTTTTGCAAAGCCGGGTTTTCCGGGAGAATCCTTTGAGCTTTCTCTGGAACTGAAGCTTCTTGCAGACGTTGGGCTGGTGGGCTTCCCAAACGTAGGAAAATCCACCTTGATTTCCGTTGTCAGCGCGGCGAAACCTGAAATAGCGAATTACCATTTTACAACCTTGACGCCGGTTCTCGGCGTAGTAAAGCTGGACGAAGAAACCTCTTTTGTCATGGCAGATATCCCGGGGCTGATCGAAGGGGCCAGCGAAGGTGTTGGCTTGGGTCATGAATTTCTTCGCCATGTAGAACGCTGCAGGCTGATTATCCATGTTGTGGATGTGTCCGGCATTGAAGGACGCGACCCAAAAGAGGATTTTGAAATTATCAACCGGGAGCTTTCAAATTTTAGTGGGGAATTGGCGGAGCTTCCACAAATTGTTGCCGCAAATAAATGCGATATGGCGACGCCGGAACAAATTGACGATTTCCGCAATTTTGTGACGGAGAAAGGGTACTCTTTCTACGAAATTTCCGCGGCGACAACCGCGGGAACTGAAACCTTGATGCACGCCGTGGCGGAAAAGCTTTCCACGCTTCCTCCTGTCAAACAGTATGAGCCGGAACCCATTCCGGTTGAGTACATCATGGAGAAGAACAGCCGAAACTTTGAAATCCGCAGGGATGACGACGGTGTTTATGAAATAGAAGCCGAGTGGCTTTTGCCTATTATGTCAACTATCGATATGGACGACTACGAGTCCCTTCATTATTTTCAGCGTGTCCTGCGCGGCAGTGGGATTATTGACAAGCTTGAGGAAATGGGTGTTGAAGAAGGGGATACCGTGGATATTTACGGATTTCAGTTTGACTTTGTATTCTAGTACCTCAAAAAGGCCGATGCAATATTGCATCGGCCTTTTTGATTATTTGAGTTATTCCTGAAAAGCGGCTGCACCTGGACTGGGCTCTATTTTCCGGTACGAAAAGAAATAGAGCGAGATTCCTGCAAACAGAAAAAGACGGAAAAAAAGATGCCAAGGAAAATAAAAGCTGAAATGACTGGTAATGTAAATAAATGAGCTCACAGAATCTGTGACAACAAAAAAACCGGTAATTACCGTTGCAATAGCGGCCGCCCTGGGCGTAAGCTTTCCCAAAAGTACAATTAAAATAAGAAAAAAGCTTACCATTAAGGCTGCAATGCTGAAAAAATTACTAAAAAGGTTGAACAATGAATCAGCAAAAAAGGTTGGCGATTGGCCAACTCCTATAAATTCTGAATTATACTGGAATACAGTGTTGAAAGCGTATTGTATAGATTCAAAGTACCCGGTCAACAACAGACCAGCAAGCAAAGCATAAGGAACCATCAGCATGATTTTAAGCCTGCGCCCAAAAAGAAGAATAAATAGCCCGGATAAAGCCGCAGCGCCAACATAAAGAAGATCTGTGATGATCAGCTGATCAAAACCGAACTGAACGATGTAGTCAAGCGTGATGATAAGCTCAAAAACAGCCGCTACAAAGCATAGGATAGCTGCGACAATTGCAATAACAGATTTTTGTGGAATTTGATAAAGCTTTTTCACGGCAGAATACACAACTCCTTTTGTTTAAACGCCGGAACGTTTATCTCATTTTTCTTTTAAGCTGCCTGACATCTTCGCCAACAAAACGAAGGTAGGTGTATTGAGTCAGCAGGCGGGAAATTACCCGCTCTGTATAACGCTCTTCCAGCTCTTGGCTTGTCAGGTTGCTGTTAATGATCGTGGGACGACCGAAATTCAGCCGTGTATTTACAATATTGTAAACAGTTGCAGTGTTAAAAGCGGTCTGATATTCAGCGCCCAAGTCGTCAAGTATCAGCAGATCGGCTTCCAAAACAGTCTTCAACGTCTTATCCTCGACTATTTCCCGGGAAAAGTGTTCGCGCTCAATAGAGCGGAGAACATCCTGCG
>ERZ1673695.1571-NODE-1571-length-22334-cov-6.317788_pt1 | contig 22334 bp, 11 predicted proteins | sample MGYA00580225_ERZ1673695 | MGnify/ENA primary metagenome ERZ1673695 (study PRJEB41218, sample SAMN15661739) | gut metagenome | host: Homo sapiens | place: Canada: London | collected 2015-08-20/2019-03-30 | study: EMG produced TPA metagenomics assembly of... | reverse complement strand
TTTCTTTCTATTTTATCACATTCTTTTTTGTCTATCAAATCGGGTATGGGGGCAAGCTCAAACATTACCGCAAGGATATCCGAGCCGAGATTTTCGATTTCATCCGCCAACTGCCAACAAACCTTGAAGTTGAGGTCAACGGAGTCAAGTACAAGCTTGTCCATAGCCTACCATATGGTGGCGATGGAAACGATACGATCCACGCTGGCGCAGGCAATGATATTTTGATTGGCGGTGCCGGAAACGACCGGCTCTTCGGCGAAGACGGGGATGATGTAATCGCAGGAAACGATGGGGACGATTATCTTTCAGGCGGAGACGGCAATGATACACTCTATGCTGATGCAGGAGATGATGAACTTCACGGCGGTAACGGTAATGATTCCCTGTTTGGCGGTGACGGCGACGATACCCTCTACGGCGATGCAGGCGATGATTATCTTGAAGCCGGAAACGGTACGGATACATTGTATGGCGGCACAGGAAATGACATCTTTGTCGGCGGTGAAGGCATCAACTATATGTATGGTGAGGATGGCGACGATACCTTCTATGGCGGAAATGGTTTGAACTATATGTATGGTGGAAATGGAGATGATAACTTCACTGGCGGAGAGCTTGCTGATTACATCGAAGGCGGTGCCGGCAATGATACCATGAACGGCGGAAATGGCAACAATGAGATGTACGGCGGCGATGGTGACGACTACATTTACGGCGGAAACGATGATGACTATATCGAGGGCGGCAACGGGGATGACCATCTCTACGGCGGCAATGGTGTGAATACTATTTACGGCGGTGCTGGTAATGACATCATCTACAGCGGCGACAACGGAAGCTTCCTCTATGGCGGAGACGGCGATGACCGGATCTATGCTGGCGGTGGTGCAGATGTTCTTGACGGAGGCGCAGGCAACGACTATCTCCAGGGAGACCACGGCGGTGATACCTATATCTTCGGTATTGGTTATGATATCGATACAATTAACGCTTCTGCCGACCTGAACACAATTCTTATCCATGGCTACACAGTGGCTGATATGTACTGACGATAGGAATTGCTATCGTGTACATTTATGAGCTGATACTGGGACTGGCAAAGAATTATGTATTTACCCATACTACAAACCGCATTGACGTAATGCTCAGTTTTCGTCTGTTCAAGCATCTGTTTGCGCTTCCGCTGAAATACTTTGAATAACACAAACCCTAATATTAACGTAATGTCCGGCTTATCAGGTGCGGTCGAAGTTAAGATAGGAAAGCAATCTGTCATGAGATACTTCCTTGATCCGATTGTGAAGGGATTCGGAGAGAGTTTCAAAGAAAAATAGAATAGTATACGAACAGGCGGCTGTGAGATTTACAGCCGCTTTTTGACGGACACTTTCCGTTATGGCTGCCTCCATTTCGTACTTCACACCTAATATCACCAGATATGAGGCTTGGAATGTCCTTATATCTGGTGTTTTTATATCTTGATCTCCCTTTGCTACTTGAGTAATGTATGATACCAATGTCCATAAAATGGATCAAAGCAGGCCTTATACTTGGATGTCATGGTATAGTTTGCTGCCATGGACTCTTTCAAGCACGCAGAATGCTGTGATGCCATTCGGAGAACAGGTCAGCCATAGACAAGAGGCAAGTGCCGTGAGGTCGATTTCTCTGACAGATTACCTGCATACGCTCAATATATTGCTCCTTGGTGCGTGCAAGAACATACAAAAACGATCTTTTTCCATCAAAACTCTTCCCGTTTTGGGTTTTAACTCGCACCGTCCGTCTTTTCTTAAATATAAATTCATGTCATATCCTCCAGTTTCTCTGCATTGTTGATTTTGTACCAATATCAATCCACAGTATAAAAAAATCTAGAAATTTTTCTGCAAAACCCATTGATTGTTTTGGAAGAACATGCTATACTTAGAATGTAAAATTTCAAAGCATAGATTAAGTGTTTGCCATTGTGTAGAACATAGGTTCTATAATCCCCTTCGCAAAATACGGTCTTCTGTGAAAAAATCAGCATTATTATATCATAAAAAAGAACTGGGGACATATACAAACACATTATTCGATGGTTGTGAATGCCAAGAAGTCACTGGAGGAAAAAGCAGCTGCAATCTTCCACGAGATCGGGCACCCACTTTGCGGTCACTTGCCGCAAGATGAGGAATTGAAAAAGATCAATTGGCTTAAGCTGTCAATTCCGGAACATGATATTGCAAATCTTTCCCTTGCACAAAAGGAATATGAAGCAGAAACTGCGTGCATGTTGATCATGAACGGGCTTGGTTACGAATATGACCGTTCAGAGTATCTGGATGACTATCTAGTGGATGGCAGACCACCGGAATACGATCTGGGTATGTCCATAGCCGCTGCGGATTAGTTCCTGGGCTGGATGTAGAATGGTGCCCGATGAAGACACTGCGCCCCGAATTACACAATCCCACTGACGTTTGATATGGATATGCCAGTCATGTTCGGACGCACCCTGAACCGGACATGACAATACCACTCTGAATGAATTGGATGCTATTACGAAGACCGTTCATTTATACAATCTTGACATGGAGGAATTCGGTATGAAGAAACGTATTCTTGCAGCACTTTCCGCAGTAGTACTCACCATGTACGCTGCACCGCTGTTGGTCCATGGGACATCTATTCCTAATACCGCAACAGCACGCCCGATAGATCAAATGCCTATAGACGAAAGCTTGTGGGAAAAGTTCCTGCGTTATGATCTGTGCATCACGGACTATGCAGCTATGTCTGAATCCGAACAAGCCCTGTGCCGGTTTATCTTTGAAACGGAGCAATCGGCAAAGGACACTGTTCGCTGTGAACGGGCAAGGCGCATGCTGTCACAGGATCCGGCAATCGGTCCAAGGCTCACATTGGAGCAGCTGGAGGATTGCTACGGCATCTGGGATCGCTTTTCAGAATATAAAGTGGGACAATCCTGGTTCCTGCATTGTGTGCCGGATATCAAGCATCTGGATTACCAGGAAAACTACAATGAATACTGGCTGGACGATGCAGGAACCAAGCGGATTCTTGCCGCCGGAGAAAATACCGGCTCTGACCGAGCTGTTACCTTTGAGGCGGTTCTGACGGATCTTGATGATGCAAAGCAGTACGATGCGGCGGATGCAGAAATTAAGGAAAATAAGGATGGAACCTTTACGCTTACCTATGAGATCCAGCGGAAAACGCCCCGTCCCTCCTATCACTACACGCTGGTTGACGGCGTGGAAACCCTTGTTTCCTCTGGATTCATGGAATCAGACGGTGACTTGTACATGCTTTGTCCCGATCGGACGGCTGCATTTGTCAAGAGCAAGTACAGTATGCGCACGCCAAATACAGCAGCAGATCCCATTCGGGATGTGGTAACAATTCCGGAGCAAATTAACGGCTATCCGGTTACGACTGTGGAACAAAGCGCATTCATGTTTGCTCCAGTCACAAAGATTCAGCTGCCTGATACCATCAGGTTCATCGATGCAAAAGCTTTCTATCGCTGTCCCTACCTGCGGGAGGTCAATTTTCCGTCGGCGTTGCAGTACATTGGTGCCATGGCGTTTGAAGCATGCGGACTGGAAACGCTGGCCCTGCAATGCCGGGATCTCCAGATAAGCCAATATGCTTTCCGGGATTGTGCCAAGCTGGGTGATCTGCGTCTGCTTGCAGCATCCATCGGATCGGATGCGTTTTGTGGCTGTACCGCTTTAAAAAAGGTGCGCCTGGAAAATGGCATTGTGCGCATAGATTCCGGTGCCTTTCGGAACTGTGGTAAGGTAGGGCATCTGTCCATGCCAGAATCACTGAAAATCATTGGTGTAGGCGCATTTCCAATGCTTTCGTCCATTACCATTCCCGAATCGGTGGCTGTTATTGGTGCATTGCCCAAAGCCTTCGGAGTGCGCACCACAGCCTTAATTACCATTCCGGCAACGAATCCGTTGACAGATCCGGAGGATCCGGTATTCGACCAGAACTGTACCATATATGGCAATCGGGATACAGAAGCCCAGCGCTATGCGGAGGAGCATACTTATCCATTTACAGAGCTAACCACCCTTCCAGGGGATGTCAACAGTGACGGAGCGTTGACTGTTGCAGACATACTATGCATGCAGCGGTATCTGGTCAGTCGGGATCTAACCCTGATCAACCGGCAAATGGCGGACTGGAACCAGGACGGTGTTATCAATGCAACGGATCTTGCACTTTTGAAGCGTACATTGATGCGTTTGTCTGTGGGGGTGCTTTCCTAGAGAATCCTGGTGCGTGGAAACATGCCGGGCAATGTTGAATCGATTCCACAAAGTGAATCTGGACAGAAAAACCCCGCCGGAGCAGGTCGCTCTGGCGGTTTCTTGTGCTGCATGGTTCCGTCCCATTCCGGGGCATGCCTGCGGAGGTTTTTTGACTCCCTGCCCCGTTCCCCTCGTCCGGCTGCAATTTGAACGAATGGGGGGAACTGTCACACCTGCCGCAAAACTGTCATTTCTGTCACACAAACTGTCATTGGATAATCCCCAGTTTTCCGGGTTTTTCCGTATCCAGTGACAAGTATGACAGTTTTTTTCGGTTTCTTTCTGTAGAAAATATGTATATCCAGTTTACTATGTTTTTTCTGCCTGTAGAATGAAAAAGTTGTCATTTCTGTCATTTGTCCATGCAAACCCCAGTTTTCTGGCTTTTGCCCAGTGACAGCTTTCAAAATAAACTGTCACGAACCTGTCATTTCTGTCACTGTATCTGGAGACCTGGAGGAGCATTGCTGCAAGTTGCAGTACCGCTTTTCACATTCTCTCTTGCTTTTTGTAGAAAATTATGTTACACTAGATAAAATGGGTTCGGCATGCGCCGGACAAAAAACAGGAGGGGAACTTATGAACCGATATAAAAAAATGATTCTTGTTCTTGGCGGCGTGACGGCACTGGGGCTTTGCTGCACATCGGTGAGTTTTGCCGCTGATGCACCGAATGGGGTAGTGCTCAATGAGGCATGTGCCAAGAATACCGCATTTGCTGCCGCAGATGGGGCGTATTACGACTGGATTGAACTGTATAACCCCACCGGTCAGAGGGTGGATCTCAGCGGCTATGGTCTGACGGATGATCCGGTCAAGCCGGGTCAGTATGTGTTCCCGACAGGCACGATCCTGGAGGCAGGCGGACGACTGTTGGTGTTTTGTGATGCCAAGGCAGTCGCACCGGCAGGGCAGCTGATGGCACCCTTTGGTTTGTCCAAGAACGGGGAGACTCTGCTTCTGACGGATCCGACCGGGAAACAGGTGGACACCATTGCCTTTGGTGCCATCGGGGAGAATGTTTCTTATGGCAGAGTGCCGGACGGCTCCGACCAGTTTGCCTACCTGAATATGTCTCCGGATCAGCCCAATCAGGCTGAGGATGTGTTGAAAACAGCGGTGGATGCGCCGATCTTTTCCAAGAAGCCCGGCTTTTATGATGCTGGCTTTGATCTGACCTTGTCCGCTCCGGCGGGTACTACTATTTATTATACACTGGACGGCAGCGATCCCACTACGGATAGTCAGAAATACACTGGCCCAATTGCCATTTCGGACGTGTCTTTCTCCCAGAATGTGCTGAGTGCCCGGACGGATATTGCTGCAACGGATTTTATGTCGCAGGTAACGGCACCCACCAGTCCGGTGGACAAGGGTATGATCCTGCGTGCCATTGCGGTGGATGCCAATGGGGCATCCAGCAGTGTTGCTGTTGGGGCATACTTCATCGGGTATCAGAACCGGGCGTCCTTTTACCGGGACTGCAAGGTAATCTCTCTGGTTACCGATAGTGCCAATCTGTTCGACTACGAAAAGGGCATCTATGTGCTGGGTAAGACCTATGACGACTGGAGAAATGGTCCGGATTACGATTATTCCACTCGCACCTGGGAGATGCCTGCCAACTACATGCAGTCCGGTGCTTTGTGGGAGCGGCCTGCCTCCATGCAGATCTTTGAAAACGGCAGTCTTGTGCTGTCCCAGGATGTAGGGATCCGCATTCATGGAGGTGCTACCCGGAGCCAGAACCAGAAGAGTTTCAATGTATATGCCCGCAGTAATTATGGAGCAGCCAAGGTGGAGTACGACCTGTTTTCCGGCAAGGTACAAAGCCAGTTCAATGGCGGCGTGATCGATTCCTTCGACAGTTTCATGCTACGGAATGCCGGCAACGACAGCCAGTACACCCGGTTCCGGGATAAGCTGAACCAGTCCCTGGTCAGTGACCGGGATCTGCTGACCCAGGGCATGGAGCCTTGCATTGTCTTTGTGGACGGGGAGTTCTGGGGACATTACGAAATCACGGAAAAGCTCAGTGATTCCCTGGTGAAGGATCATTACGGCATCAAGAAAAAGGACGTATGCATCATTAAGAATGAGGAGTTGGATGAAGGCACGGAGGAGGGCTTTGTAGAGTTTACCGCTTTGTATGAGTGGGTCAAAACTGCGGATCTTTCCGATGATGCCAACTACAAAAAACTGTGTGCCCAGGTGGATATTCAATCCTTCATGGATTACATGAGTGCCGAGTTTTATTACAACAACACGGACTGGGGTCAGAACAACATGGCTATGTGGAAATCCATGCAGGTGAAGGAGAATAACCCCTATGCAGACGGCAAGTGGCGGTTCATCCTGTTTGATACAGAATACAGCACCAATCTGTACGGGCAGACAAAGCCCAGCGATAATTCCTTTGCCGGTCTGCTGAAGCAGGACTGCTTCCTGTCTAAGCTGTTCAGTGCTGCTTTGCAAAACGACACCTTCCGCCGGGATTTCTGTCTGACCTTTATGGACATGGCGAATGAGAATTTCAAGCCGGAGCGGGTGACGGCTCGGATTGAAGCCCTCTCTCGGCAGTATCAGGATATGACCCTTGCTACTTACAACCGGTTCTGGCCGGGCTGGCCTGGTGGGCAGTATGCCCAGTCCCAATACAACTCGGAAACGCAGCAGGTGCGCTCCTTCTATCAGAGTCGCTTTGACAGCATTACCTCTGCCCTGGCAGGAACCCTGTCTTTGCAAGGACGGCTGGTTTCCCTGACAGTGCGGAATGACGAGTCCTGCGGCACAATACAGGTCAACAGCCTGACCCCGGATCTGTCCGGCGGCGACTGGATTGGAAAGTATTACACCGACGTGCCGGTCACGCTGACTGCTGCCCCCAAGGCAGGGTATCAATTTGCATACTGGAACATCGGGGACCAGCAAAAGCTGACGGATGCAAGCTGCCAATTGGAGCTGACCGGAGATGTGACCGTGCAAGCGGTGTACACCCAGTCCTTGTTGGGAGATGTGGATCTGGACGGAGATGTGGACGTGGCTGACCTGGTGCAACTGCAACGGTATTTGCTCAGGCAGGGTACTTTGACGCCGGAGCAGGCAGTCCAGGCGGATCTGACCGGGGATCAGCGGTTGGATGCAGCGGATCTGGTGCGGCTGCGCCGGATGCTGATGCAGTGAGAATGCATAAGAGTGAATGCACAAGCAGGAAATCTGCTATTCTGGTATGATATATCTTGAGCAACACCGCACAAAGCCATTAAGCAGGCTTTGTGCGGTGTTGTGTTAAGGTAATATTTTTCTGAAGCCTTTATCAATCAGCAGAGAAATCACTCCGCAACCACATGACAGCAGCACAATCAACAGTATCGTTCCGATATTCAAAGCCAGCTGCAATTCCAAGAAAATATTGATAATCATCACATGATACAGATAGATTCCATAGGAGATATCATACCTTAAGCGATGCTGCCCTAAGAAATAACCCAAAGTCAAAATCAAAATCGGTAACAGACAATCTGTGGCAAGCATCTGTAAAATGGCAATATCGAAAATATTCCAAAGAATATACAAAAATGTGTACCCCGCAAACAGCCAAGGTGCATATTTGATTAACCGGTTTAACACAGTGTCTTTAAAAACATACAGAAAGCTTCCAATATAGAAGAAGCTGCTTTGCGCAAGAATACCACGCTTCCATAGCAGTATTAACCCACGGCTATGGCTTGCCGCAGCCAGTTCTGTTCCACCAATCTGTACTGCAATGAGCACAATGCCTATCACTAGCCAGCTCTTTATCTTTCTGTTTTTCATAAAGCGATAGAATAGTGGTACTAATAAATAAAATTGCATCTCTGTAAACAGTGCCCATAATGCACCGTTAAACGTTCCACTACCGAATTCCTTTGCAAATCCGGGCGTATACTGCAAAGCAAATCCCTGGAGGAATGTCCACACGGCTGCTTTTCCTACTGGAAATTCGCCGTTGGAGAACAGTAATAAAATCACAAAGCCAATCCATACGCTGAACCACAAGGGTGGAAAAATGCGAAAGAACCTTTTTTTAAAATATTCTCCTACATTTTTGGATTTTGCATAAGATGCTGTTACCAAAAATCCACACAGCGTAAATAGGATTGGTACGCCGCCAATAAAACGTAAAGGGATATAAAAGGGGAGTTTGATTTCATATAGTGACACCATATGACCAAACATAACCTGAAACGCTGCGAACAGGCGAAAATAATCAAAAGAATTCTGACTTAATTTTAAGCTGGTACTTTGCTGTTCCATTTTTCTGCCTCGCTTTTGTGAAAGAATGATTAGAACCGCATCAATAAGCGATTCTTCAAAATAAAGTGTACGGAAAGAGCATGTGATGCATCATATGGATCAGGCGCTGGTGTCTCTTGGAGCCTGCATCCTTGTTGTGATATATGGCACTTGCCTTATCTCCCTTCGGAGTAAAGTGATACGTTAAAACTAGTCTAATTGGGGCGTTCATCCAAAAACGCTAAGGAAACATTTTTATTAAGTATACCATATTTCTGCCCATTTTGTCAATCAATCTGACTCTGAAATTTTGTATTCTTTTTCGTGAAATATACACGAGGACACACTCGGAAATGTCTGGTCGTTGATCTGTTGTTTTCAGAGTCAAGGGGCGAAATGTCAAAGGCACGACCTTGTCACTCCAGACTCCATTGGCTATAAACATTCATGATATGCTTTGTTACGATATATGCTCTGTGCTTCTGCATGAGGTTTGCTTGACAAAAAATCTTGTTTCTGGCGTATTTCTGGTTGGACGGCTTTCCCATAAGAAATCCTCCGAATAATATAAAAAAGCGTTCCGAAGTGATATGAAGAACGCTTTACGTTTATTTGGTTTTCTAGGAATGGGTATGATATCAGGATGGCATGGTATCTGGCAGCACGAACCACAGGCTGATAGCGTGCATACCGAAAAAAATCGGATCGGCTAAAAATTAGCCGATCCGATATAACGTTTTATCACAGTTTTCGTTTTTACAGATACGCAGTTTTTTATGGAATAACCGATAAACCGTACCTGTCCTATGCCGTGTGGTCTAGTTGACACCGATGTGAAATCAGCTGACACACTTTGTAAAGAATAAATAATGATCTTTTATACCACGATACCCCTTCTCGATTCTTTCCATGTACTCCGTAAGGGTATCTTTATACTCGTGTTTTTGAGAATCTTTATTTATGATATCTTGAACGAATGTCGATACCGACATTTGATTGGGAGCATTCTGCTGTAAAAATTGCAGCGCATTTATAAATTTAATCGATTCTTCGCAAAGATTATTGCAATTATTTTTGTTTACGTCATCAGATTTTTTGAGCTCCTCTTTCACAGCTCTTTCAAAATCACTTGCATACAGATTGGCATTGAAAAATTGATCTCCACCTTCAAAGTACTTTTCAAGGATTGCCCAGCCGTTTTTATCGCCGTATTCTTGGATATAGTTTGCGAACATATTAAGAATTTTGAAATTGACATTTTCACCGTACTTACTATCTGCCAGATTTCTGAATGCCACATTATATGTTCCAAGGTTCCCATTCGCATAAAGAACGGTTTGGTTTAACTCTGTGCAGTTTTGCATAGCAGTTATACCGCGAGCATTGGTGTTGCCATCGTCAATATTGCAGTTGAATGTATTATTGAACTTCTTTGTTGCATAGCAATGACCTAATTCATGGAGATACAAAAGATGTATAGAATCTGGAGAATCCTGTATAGATCGCTGTACATCCGTATAGGTCGGGCCCCATGATGCTGATGGTACTAACACAGCGTGGACGGGATTGTTAGCGGGGATTACATATCCATCGTCGCAAGGGCAAATGCAAAGCTGATCTGCAAATTCAAAAATGTAAATGTTATTTCTCTTAACGCCAGTAATATTAGACAAGCTGTTAACATATCTGCTTAACGTCTTGAGCCAGATTTCGATGTTTCCCTGGGTACAATTATACTGCATTGTGATATGAATGTTTTCGCCGTTTCTACAGAGGACATCGTATTTTTGAAAATCATTGTCTGTGTTTTCAAAATGAAAGTTAGTGATTTGTGTAATGCGATTATTTGAATTATTCACAAGTCCAAAATCCACTTCATTTCCTAAACAAGGGATATTATTTGCTGTCAATGTATACTCATTGGCGGTCATCTTTTCGATTGTAAAATAATTTGATTCCTCTCTCATCCAACGCTCTCCGCCTTCTTTTACATCTAGCGTTACAGGATCCTGGAATTTATACCTTACATAAAACCGTAATTGTTTTCTGATTTCACTTTCAGATATGTTTTTTGAAAAAGTAACTGTCGTGCTTACGGTTACTCTTCTCAACATCAAACCGTCGTTCTGTCCAAGCTTTGTAAAACCAGTGGAGTATTTGTTCCCATTAGAATTCGGCTTTAGTGAGCATACAAACTCACTCATTGTTTGCTTTTGGAGGGTTATATCACTATCAGGAATGGAAATTTTATAGTCACTTACAAAGGTGCATTTTTTCTTATCATTAGAATAAATACAAAGCTTTCCTGTATCAGTCAGATAAAGCACTGCATTTCTCATTTCATTCGTATGTGAATGCCATACCGGATTATTTTTTGCGTCATATATAACAAGGTTTCCATCTACTTGCATTTTGCAGGTTTTGCCGGTATACGCTGTTCCCGATTGCCAAACCCATCTATTGCTCTTATCATATACAACAAGATTTCCATCGGACTGAAATTTAGCGTAATAATTCGCATTGGGGGAGTAGTATTTCCGATCAACATCTAAAACAATCGTATTACTAGTGGAAATCGCTATTGCATGGCTTAAAAACGTATAAGCACCTTTGCTGGCGGAATATATGCAAAGTTCACCTTCATCGCTAAGATAAAGGGATGCATTTCTCTTTTCATTCGTATGTGACTGCCATGCAGCCTTATTGTCCTTGCTATATATCACCAGATTTCCGTCTACTTGCATAACACATCTTCGCATATTGTAGGTAGCTGTACCGGAATTCCAGATTGCATTATTATTAGTATTGTCATATACAACCAGGTTACCGTCATTCTGGTAGATTACTCTGTATTTACGGTTTTGAGAGTAGTAACTCTTTGCGCACTGTATTTCTTTGTCTGCATTTGAAGAATTCGCAATCAGAGTGTGGAATACAAGGTCGCTGGGATTACCGCTGCTTGAAAACGTGTATGCGCCTTCTTTAGCGGAATAAATGCAGAGTTCACCTTTATCGCTGAGATAAAGGGATGCATTTCTTTTCTCATTTGTATTCGATTGCCAGATCCATGTGTTATTCTTATCGTATATAACCATGTTTCCGTCTTGTTGCATTTTGCAGGTTCTTCCTGGATTCCCTGTTTTGTTCATCTCTTTCGATTTCCAGATCAGTACATCATTCTTATTATATACCGCAAGATGCCCATCTGACTGGAATTTAGCATAATAATCAGCATTGGGTGAGTAGTACTTCTTATTGGGTTGCAAAACAACATCGCCATTTGAAGAATTCGCAACCAGTGTACATAAAACAGGTGTGCCGGAAAGAGAGTTGTTTATGTCTGCTGCCTCAACAGTCAATGCATGATCTGATTTAAAATTGTTTAAACCAGATCCAAGTGGTGAGATCAGAGAGGCTACAAGCGTACAAGCCGTGAAAAGTGATACTGTTAGTTTCCTGATGTCCATAATTTTCTCCCATATTTTACAAATTTGAAATATGTTCAATAGAACATAATATTTCTTATCAATTATACACGATATAATGACCCTTGTCAAGGGAAATCTGTGCGTCTGAAAAATTATATATAAATAATATTATGCTTAATATTTCTCGGATTTTCTTCTTAATTGAAGTGCGGTCGAAGCAATTTTTCCACTACCTTCAAAAAACAAAAAAGCAAATAAAACGCCGGATTGCACCGACATGCTCATGCAGCAGATTTGCTTATAACTGCCACTGCGGAGATATACACTGAACGCCCGTATAAGCATTGCGGTTCATCACCTCCTGTAGCGGATTTTGTATTGACAAGCCCTTGGAGGTATAGTATAATAAGAAAGTTGTGCAAGCCGAAACATTTAATTATGACATGGTATCGACATCAATTTAGATGACGTATGCAATGCATGGAAGTCGGAAGGGCAGCACAAAATTTTAAATCCAATAGGAGAGGGAGAAAAACATCAGATGAAACTATGCAAACGGTTCAGCGCACTGATCCTTTCAGCTTGCCTCTGCGCTGCTCTTGCAGTGCCGCAGCGGGCCGGGGCGGTAAACGATCCTGCAGTGGGCATTACCATTACGCCGGATCAAACCAGCTATGCCCAGGGAGAACAGGTCAAGTTTGACGTAAAGGTCATCAACCACAACGATTATGACCTGTCGGATCTGAAGTTGAATGCTTCAGTTTCAGAGACATTGGAGATCACGGAGAATGAAGCGTATCAGATGCAGATCGGAGCGTTTGAGACAAAGAACTATACGATCTCGGCAAAGGCTGCAACGCCGGCAGAGCAGCCCGGCACCACGGAGATACAGACGCCTGACGGAGATAAAACGGTAACTGTGCCGAAAACAGGGGATGATGGGAGTGGCATGCTGACAGTCATGCTGATTCTCGGCTTGCTGGCAGTCGGACTGCTTGCTGCCAAAAAGCACAGGAAAACCAAAGCCATGCTTTCCCTTTTGCTTTGCACGGCTATGCTGGGTACTATTTGCCCCAGGGATTTCCTCCGTGTGGAGGCTGTACAGGCGTCCCTGGAATCGGACAGCGTGACATTCCAATATGGCGGCAACCAGGAGAGAATCTCCATTGCTGTCAGCTATACGGAGTCGGATAACATCATTCACCCGGATCTTTCCCGTTTTGATATGATCCAGCAGTACAGTACCTATGAAGCGGATACCCCCTTCAGCGGCTTGACAGGTACACTGGACAGCAGTGACCAGGTGGTGAAATTCACCTATGAAAATCACGATGCATGGGATACGCTTCTGTGTCGGGGGGAGATTCAGGTCGGTGAAGCATGGTCCATCCGTGATATGGGACTGATCCAGGGAGTCAATGTGATCACCCTGATGGCGGAGCTGTCGGATGGTACGACTGCCACCAAAACCATCCGGTTCAACAATTCCAGCCAGGAGAATGAGAAAAATCTGCTGGTGGATCTGAGCGATGCAGACGGAGATACCATGAACGCATATGTGGAGGATCTTTATGGAACCGATCCTGAAAATGCAGATACGGATGGGGACGGCATTGCGGACAATGTGGAATTGTTTATTTACGGAACGGATCCGCTGAAGCCGGATACGGATGGGGACGGTCTGTCCGATGGTGCAGAGGTGGGCGAATATCGCTCCAATCCCCTGGTGCGGGACACTGACGGAGATGGCATTTCCGATGGCGAGGCTGTTGCGCAGGGGATTGACCCCACTGGCATCAAGGAAAATCCGGTAGTCAGAACACAGTCCGTGCAAACTGCTTTGGAAAGCACGGAAAAGCCCCTGTTCGATAATGTTTTCGTTACCATGAACGTGGGTGGCAACCTGAATCAGCATCTGTCCATCCGGAACATTGAAAAGGAGGATACCCTTTCTGCAAATGTAGTGGGCGCACTCAGTGCCCCCATTGAAATCACATCGGATGCCTCCTTTACTTCCGCCAAGATCACCTTTACCTATGATGAGGCACTGCTGGGAGATACACCGGCAGAGAACCTGGCAGTCATGTGGTATGACCGGGAAAACAGGAGATATGTGATCCTGGACAAGGACACCGTTGTGGATACCAATGCCCATACGGTTTCCTATACCACCACCCATTTCTCCACCTATCTGGTTGTGGATCGTGAGGTCTGGTATGATTGCTGGCGTGAAAACATCGATTACAGAAGCGGCGATGCAGGCACCTCCCAGCTGGAGCCTTACGACATTGGCTTGTGCGTGGATGTATCCGGTTCCATGTACGGAGATCGACTGGCAAAGGCAAAGACTGCCTTGAATACGTTTATTGATGCGATGCTGCCCCAGGACAAAGCCTGCATGGTTTCGTTCAGTGATAACGCTTACCTGGTGGCAGGCTATGGGGCTTCCAAAGAGGTGATGCGCAGCAGAATCAACCAGCTGAGGGATCTGTATGGCACCAATACTGATGTGGGTCTGTCCAAGACCATCAGCATTCTGGCTGACCAGGGCAGAAGTGATGCCTCCAAAATGATCATTATGATCTGCGATGGGGATGTGAATTACATACAGGGTACCGTGGATGCGGCAAAAGCAGCAGGTATTGCGGTATACACAATCAATGTGGTAAGCGGCGACAATGATCTGCTGCAAAAAATTGCGGACGAGACCGGCGGCGAATACTATTATGCGGCAACCACAGAAGAAGTGGTCAGCCAGGTGGAAGCCATCCGGGGCGAAACTGTCAGCGCTGTGGATACTACCGATGCGGACGGGGACGGTCTGTATGATGTTTACGAGTCCAGGGGCATGAAGATCCAGAACGGCACCGTTTGGTATTCCGATCCGCTGAACCCGGATTCGGACGGAGATGGAGTAACGGATTACCAGGAACTGATGGGGCCACCTACTGCAAATGTAATGGAGTTCGTCAACGGCAAGTACAGCTGTGTACTTTGCCGAGCAGCCAGCGACCCGAACAAAATGGACAGCGATGGAGACGGGATCCCGGATGCAAAGGATCCGGATCCCACTGTGCATTTCGGGTTGATCGACGGATCGGTGCAGTTTCAGCTGACCGATTCCATTGATGATTTCCAGATGCCCCAATACATTCAGGATATAAAGGAAAACGAAGCCGACTATGAGCATGAGGTGGTTTCCAAACGTTACCCCTGGATGATCGAGCATCCTCTGAAGGGCTTTGCGTACCTGCAGACGCTTCGTGCCAGAGCAGCGGCAACCTGGGAGGCAGGCTATGTGGGAGATCTGGTATTTCTTACATGGGATCTGGGATGCAAGGCACTAAGTCTGATTCCGGGTGTACACTTTGTAGGCAATCGCAATATCAACAATGCGGCATATATGCTGCTGTATTACAATTCCAACATCGGCGGTACGATGGTCTTTGACGCTACCGATATGGTAACAGCCACGACCGGCGGACAGACATGCTACAACAAGAACATCGGCAAATTAAAGACCGCATTTGAGCAGGCGCTGAAGCCCGGCGAAACACGCATCATTACAACCACACCGGATTCCAGCTTTACTGCATGGTATCTGGACGGCGGTATTCTGGATCCGAACAATGCTGACGCATGGGCGTCTCTGAATAAGTGCAATGCGGTGATGACTGCTACATGTACCTATGACGGAACCAAGTATCGGGCAACGGTCAATTACTATGTAGTGGATCGCTATGATTTCTATGAGCCGGATCCGGTGGATGGCGAGGAAAATGAAGTGGGCTTTGTGACAAACGATGGATATGTCATTCTTTCGTATTTTGATTACGCAGAGCCATTTGACGTGGTAGGCTATTATACCGAAACCTTTGAGTGGAATGGAAACTAAGATGAAGGGAAAAGATGTGCTGGCTGCACTCCTCTTTGGTGCAGCCGGATGCTGGAGTGCATGGCACGGGCTGTATTATGGGCAGGCAGGCTGCGCCCTTGCGGCGGTTCTGCTTTTGCTTTGTGCATGCATGCTGCTGTTCAGGCTGTTGAAACAAAAGCCGGATGGGGAGAGAAAGGGAAGCAAATTTGTCGGCGTTCTGATCTTCTTTGCCATTGCCTCCGGACTGGCAATGCCCTTTGTCAACGGCGTCTTTGCCTTTCGTCCGGCGTACACCTATCCCCACTATTATGCGTCCGGACGGATCCCCACTTTTCCGGCGCAAATTCCGGATCAGGCTGCCAATGTGCAGTTTCGGGTGCTGGGGGAGGGGATCATTGGACGCCCCACGTTCATGCTTTCTTTCCGGATGGATCCGGAACGTGCAGCAGCTTTGCAACAAGAGACAGAGTTGTTTGGGACACCCGTATCCAATGTGGCGGATTTGATCCATATTCCGGCGAATCTTGCGCCAGACTTTCTACGGGAGCAGGGCTTGCAGGACTGTAGCGCATATCAGATACAGGATCGGTACGGAAAGGTGTCCTATGCCATCTTTCACAATGCCCAGCCATTGATTTGCTACTATCAGGAGTAAGCGCTTGTAAAAGCGGCGGTGTGTATATCACATCGCTGCTTTTTGCGTTTCGGAAAAAAGATCCTTACATATGCGTATTTGAAGGAATGTTGTAAAGACAACCGTGCCGCAACAGCCTGTTTTACAAGCCTTCTTTCGCCGTATAGCCTTACTTTTTTTAAAAGCACTTGACAAATTTAAAATAATATGATAGAATCCATGTATGAAATATCCATGGAAATATACATGAGAAATGGAGGTACTCACTATGAAATTACATACCGCTATCCCCGTATTGCTTGTCCTTACGACATTTCTGTGTGCCTGCCAGAAAACCAGCTCCCAAAACGAAACAGACAGCAAAGCAGAGCTTGTGACTTCTACTGCAACTGCCGCCTCCACATCCACGGATTCTACTTCGACTGAGCCAATGGATCCAGTCGTGCAGTCAGAATTCAAACTGGTGCAGCCTCAATTATCTACGGTTTTTCCAAGTTTACAGGAGGATTTGATCCACGATTTTCAATATGATGCGTTTGTTCCACTGAAAGATCAGCAGTATGATTACTTGAGCCCGTTCTTTCTAAAAGACAACCTCCTGTACCTGCAAAAAGATATCTGTAATTTTAGTAATTCTAATGACATTGTATTTTACAAATACGATCTGGATACGGGGAAATCCGCAGATATAGAGGGTAGATTGGAACAATGGCAGTATGGTGTTGGTGAGGGTGAGTGCGCATATGCGGATGGTCGAATCTATGCTTCCTATGCAGGTGGAACGACCGTTCGCTATGCATTGGATACAGAACAGGATAGCGTAGAGGTCATAAAAAAAGGGAGCTTGGAAGACTCAGCATCGTTCATTAAGACTTATCCGGTAAATGACAAAGAATATGTTGAAACCTATGTGGTCGAAAGCGGAGACGAAATAAATGGGATTCGTTATACATACCATGTTACGCTATTCGGCGAAACAGGTGAACGAGAAATTGCTACAAAGGAATATAGCAGGAGCGAAAATTACCGGTATACAGTCAACGACAATAAGCTCTATGAGTATTCCCAGTCTGAAAAGGGAAAGGTTCCTTGTTTACGGGTATACGATCTGAATGGAAACCTGCTGGAAAGCTATGAATTGCCGGAGGTTTTGCCACTGTTGGAAAATCGGGAAGGTCTCGAAGAAGACATGGAAAACAGAACGAGCAGTATTGAAGCCTTTGGCGATTACTGTTTGGTTACTGTAGATATTTGTTATGCAATGCATAACAAATGTGTGCTGTACAATCTGAAGGACAAAACCGCATGTATGCTTGAAAACTGTTTCTATCAGTCTCCCAATATCAATGTGGACAGTACTGTGAAAAATCATATTCTGTCATTTTACTTCGATCAAACGGATTCGTATGGTGTCTATAATCTGAACAATGCGGGGCTCTTTACACCGGTGCTTGAGTTGCCGCCATTCGATGGATATGTTGTAACGGACGGCGTCTCCCTGGTGTATCTGAATAAAGCCGAAAAGAAACTGTATCGTATTGGGCTGTAATCGTGCATGATTCAAAGATGCAGATTCCCTATTCTCACAAATGCGGCTGCACAACTTCTCTTTGTTGTGCGGTCGCATTTACGCTATTTTTTTAAAGCTATGCCAACTTCTTCAAGCACCCTGTTCTCCATAGGGGTCTATGCCCTTTTTGCCTGGAATGCTTCTTGTACATTTATCACATAAAATATTCAACTTTTACAGCACAAATATGAAAGAAAGATAGCATAAATCTGCATTGAATATAAATAGAGTTTAAATTATACTTTATATATTACAAGGAAGCAGAAACCGAAACAAGCATTAGGGGGAATGAATTGATGAAGCACTTCAAAGTAAGGCTGCCTCGTGCAGCCGCAGGGCTTACGGCGGCGGCATTGCTGTTTGCTGCTGTGTCCTATTTTCCGGTGCAGCCCATCGCACAGGCTGCCTCCGTTTCAACCGTCGCCAATCCAATCATATGGTCGGATGTGCCGGATGATGATGTGATCCGGGTGGGGGATACCTATTATATGATCAGTACCACCATGTTCTTCAGTCCAGGTGCACCCATTATGAAATCCAAGGATCTGGTTTCCTGGGAGCTTTGCTCCTATGTGTATGACACACTGGCGGATGGGGATATCCAGAATCTGACCAACGGCAAGCATGATTATGCGCACGGGCAATGGGCAGCCAGTCTGCGGTATCACAACGGTATCTATTATGTGTTTTTCGGCAGTTACGGTACCGGAAAGTCCTACATATATAAAACCAGCGACATAGAGCACGGTACCTGGACTCGCACGGAGCTGAACGGCATGTACCATGATGCTTCCATGCTGTTTGATGATGACGGGCGGAACTATCTGGTGTATGGTGCTGGCGGTGAGATCAAGATCAAGGAATTCAATGCGGAAATGACTGGCTTTCGACCCGGCGGTGCGGACAAGACCTTGTTTAAGACCGGGCTGAACGGGCTTAGCGGAGAAGGTTCCCACGTTCAGAAGATCAATGGATATTACTACATTTTCCTGATTGCATGGCCCAGCGGCAGCGGCAGAATCGAGCTTTGCTATCGCAGCAAGAATCTGCTTGGAAATTATGAGGGCAAAACTGTGCTGAATTCCGGTCTGGGAACCTACGGCAGCGGTGTTGCCCAGGGTGGCATTGTGGATACGCCGGATGGCAAGTGGTACGGCATGCTGTTTCAGGATCATGGCTCCGTGGGTAGAATCCCGGTGCTTGTGCCGGTGACCTGGGAAAATGGCTGGCCGATGATGGGCGTAAATGGGAAAGCTCCTGTGACTCTGGAAATCGATGGGGATTATGCAGGCACCTTCCTGGCAGGGGACGATGATTTCAGCTACAGCAGCAATCGACTGAATCTGTTGTGGCAGTGGAACCACAATCCGGACAATACCGCATGGTCTTTGACGGATCGGCCGGGCTGGCTGCGGCTGACCAATAAAACGCTTGCGACAAATCTGTTGAATGCCCGGAATACGCTGACCCAGCGGACGGAGGGTCCCAGCTGCTCCAGCGTCATCAAGCTGGATGCCAGCGGCATGAAGCCGGGGGATTATGCCGGTTTGTCCGCATTCCAGTTTAAGTATGGCAACATTGGCGTGTATGTAACCGACAGCGGCGAAAAGAAAATCTATATGGCGGAGAACGGGGGCTATTCCAGTAGCGCTGCGGTGACGGACAGCTACAACAAAATCATTGCGGAAACGCCCCTCGCCGGCAATGAGATCTATCTGAAAGCGGAGTTTCTGTTCAATACGGTGGATGGAAATCTGAATGCCTCTTATAACTTGGATAAGGCGGATTTCTACTATTCCTACGACGGCAACAGTTGGAACAAGCTTGGAAATACCTTGAGCATGGCATATGACCTGAAGCTGTTTACCGGCTACCGCAGCGGTATCTACAGCTATGCCACCAAGACCACCGGCGGTCATGCGGATATTGACTTCTTTGACTATGAACGTGCAGACTGGAACACCCCTTCTGTGATCGAACCGGACGCAAATGGATGGTACTTCCACAGTGCCTTTGAGGGAACCACAGATGCCTGGACCGGGCGAGGGGCTGCGGAGGTATCGACCAGTGGTCGGACTGCATATGCAGGCAGCGAGGCATTGCTGGTACAGGGCAGAACGGCTGCATGGAACGGAGCAACACGCTCTCTGAATACCCGTGCCTTCAAGCCGGGCAGTGCCTATAGCTTCAGTGCAAATGTGATGTATCTGGATGGGGGTGCATCGGACACCTTCTTTATGAAGCTTCAGTACAGGGACGGCAATGGGGATACCCAGTATTCTACCATTGCAGAGGGGGAGACCATCCGGGGTGAATGGGTGCAGCTGCGCAATACCGGTTATGTAATTCCTGCGGATGCCTCTGATATGCAGCTTTACATTGAAACCGCCGATAGCACCAACAATTTCTATGTGGACGAAGCCATTGGTGCAGTGGAGGGTACGGAGATCCAGGGCGCCGGAGACGGCAAGAAGCTGATCCGGGGCGATCTGAATGAGGACGGCAGAATTGATGGTGTGGATCTGGCACTGATTCGCCGGGGTCTGACTGCCGGCTTTGCGGACAGTTATGCAGAGCTTGCCGCAGACGTAAACCAGGATACGCAGATTACTGTAGCGGACGCAGTGCTGATTCAGAACTATCTGATCGGAAGAATCCGGGAGTTCCCGGTGGAAGCACCGGAAAAATCTGTAGGGTGATGCGGCGCAGTGTAAAAAATAGTATTCATGGTAAATTATCCCGCAAAAAGCATCCGTGCTGTATGCTCTGCATGGTTACTGGCAGTATGAAGGCGGATGGAATTACGGCGGTAGCATGCGTGTACATCTTTACAACTTCACACGGGCGATTTTCAAAGCCCGGTAAGCAAACAGGCTTGCATTCATTTCCGAATGCAAGCCTGTTTTGTTTTTTCGTGGCTGTGGTGCAGCGATCCATCCCTGCATGTATGATGATTTCCATCGAACATCTTAGGAATTTCTTAAGGATTTCTGTATTTTGTTGACAGAAGCGCACAGGCGTAGTATGATGTAGATACACTCCTGGGATGTGAAAACATATTATCCATTAAAACATTTTTATTTGGAGGACTCTATGAAACAAATCCGATTGATGCTGCACCGGATGCAGCTGCAGCAGCGCAGTCAGCGTTTGTTCACCATTCTGCTGGTGCTGGCGCAGGTGTTTGCGGTTTTCATTGTGCTGTTCGGATCTGCTGCCATTCAAAGCACTCTGGTCAAGCAAAAGGTATTGGATGAAAATCAACGTAATTTCACCGTTTATATGCTTTCTTACTCTGACACGGAAACCGAGCAGAAGCTTATCGGCTATCAGGAGGTGGAGGGGGTTCAGCAGCCGGTTTATGAGGAATCCCCAAAGGTGGATTACAGTCACGCTGTCTCTTTGAATGAACTGCAGCAGGCGGTTCGAGTCATTGCGGATTCTTCCATTATGGGATACCCGGAACGTGTCTGGGTGAAGGGTGAATGGAATGGGCATTCCTATGGATTTCCTCTGTTACAGCCAGTCGGAACGCAGGACATGCCGGAAGTAATACTGGATCCCTGTGTATTCCCTGATTACAAAGTGGGGGATACCATTACATATGCCGGCATTACCTGCCGGGTGTCCGCAATTTCAGATATGAAGACATCTAACATTACGACAGAAGATATCCGTGCGATTCCGGAGGATGTGAGCTGCTACAGGGTGGAGTTTAATTATGCCGATTTTCCCACCACCGCCCAGGCGGAGCAGATGCAAAATCTGCTGAAAGAGCAATTTCCCGGATACACAGAGCTGTACATGCCGGAAACCCTGGATCCTCTGACTGCCCAGTTTCAGTTTACCACATTGGCGATGACGGTGCTGATGCTGCTGGCGGTTTTGCTCAATCTTTGCTACGCACAGATGTACCAATTCCGGCTGCGTCAGCACACCTTTTCTGTGTACCGTATGTGCGGTGCCCGGCAGTCCGATGTTCTGGGGATCTGTTTATTCGAGAGTCTTCTGATCGCTGCGCTGTGCTACGTTGGCACGGCACTGGCATTCCATTTCTGCCTGCGTCACACCATTGCGGAATGGTACGAGGGCGCTGATTCCCTTTATACTCTGCGATTCTACGTCCTGCTGGGACTGGCGTATCTGGCACTACTGCTTTTCATGCTTCTGCCGCCTCTTTTCCGCTTCCTGCGGCGTGAGGTTATGACTTCAGAAC
>ERZ1673695.1566-NODE-1566-length-22460-cov-30.967463_pt1 | contig 22460 bp, 18 predicted proteins | sample MGYA00580225_ERZ1673695 | MGnify/ENA primary metagenome ERZ1673695 (study PRJEB41218, sample SAMN15661739) | gut metagenome | host: Homo sapiens | place: Canada: London | collected 2015-08-20/2019-03-30 | study: EMG produced TPA metagenomics assembly of... | reverse complement strand
TCACCGTACATGCCGCTGATTTTTGATGGATTGTAAGATTGGGGTGATACTCCTAAGTTTATATTATCCCCCTGTGCATTTTTTGGAGTTCTTAGAACCTTTTTCGCGAAAAAGGTTCTAAGCCGCCGGAGGCAATTCTTAAATCCGTAATTTGGGGCGGCATGTACGGCCAAAATTACACCTTATGTATGCGTGCTGATGCGCTGACCCCCTGTGAAGCTAACATATGCCGCTCAACGGCCCGAGGTCAAGACCGCTGAACTGATTTAAAAACCCCATCACCTCGGCTGCAATCATTCTGACGCCCCCGGGCACATCGCTTTCTATGTTTAACGGGATAAGTGGATCGTGGAGCGACATTCTTATCAAAAACCATCCTTCCGCTCCATCAATGTTCACCCTTACCCCCTCATAATTATCCGCTTCTACTCTCCAGCCGCTTTTCTCCGCCGCATATTCATCCATCTTTTTAAGTACAAGGTCACCATAGGCGGAAAAATCGGGTTCGGTTATCCTTATCCTGAACTCTTTGGCCTCCAGGGGTTCCTCAAGCCCGTCTATGAGGTTTTCAAGACATGATCCATCCTCGCCCCGCGCTATTTCAATCAGCAGCTTTGCAATGAGATATGCGCCATCGTCGAGGAAATAATTGTCCCTAAACGCGCCGTGGCCCGATGTTTCCATTGCAAGGGGACAGTCCACGCCCAGTGAGTTCAAGCGCTTAGCCTCATTTATCACATTGCGGTATCCCCGCTTAAAACGCCTGTGTACCCCGCCTCTTTTCTCTATGAAGGATTTGAGCCCCACGGATGTAATGGAATCAGTTACTATCGTAGCATTTGGATGCTCCCTCAGCTCTATCGCGGCCATCATGGCGATAAGACCGTTTCGGTTAAGGCCACGCCCCCCTTCAAGCACCGCGGCCGCCCTGTCGACATCCGCGTCAAATATAATCCCGAAGTCAGCGTTATTCTTAATTACAGCGTCTTGAACGCTCTTCATGGCAGCAGGATCCTCGGGATTTGGCGAATGGTTTGGGAACCGTCCATCCGGCTCTAAAAATACGCTTCCGCTTATATCGGCGCCCAATGGCTTGAGTACCTTCTCAGCAAAAAAACCTCCCGCGCCATTACCCGCGTCTACAACTATGCGCTTGCCCTTGAGCGGACGCAAATAGTCGCGGGCATGCGCCTTCTCCCTTATCATTTCAGCCATATCGTGAGCGTAAACGGATAAAAAATCCTCTTGGGAAACGCTCGTCCCATAAGGTGGGCTCAACGACGGATATGTCTGCGCGGCCTTCAATATCTCAAGTATATCACTCTTTTCAAGACCTCCCTCACGGGTGAAGAATTTGAACCCGTTCCTATCCATCGGCAGATGGCTGGCCGTAACCATTACCGCGCCGTCATACATGAACCCCTCCCTCACAGTGCTCATATACATGGCCGGCGTGCTGGCAAGGCCAAAGTCGGCTGTCTTTATTCCGCTCAATGCAAGGCCTTGGGCAAAATACCATGACAGCTCGCTGCCGGTTACTCTGGAATCGCGGCCAACTGCAACCCTGGCTCCAATACCGGACCGCGCTTTTATCCATTCGCCAAATGAACAGCCAATCCTTCTAACAGCATCGGGCGTAAGCACGGCATGCTCCCCCATGGCGGCGCCCCTTATATCGCTTCCATTTTGTAAATTTAACAACTCCATCGCTTTAATCCTCTGTAAAATAAGTATGATCCGCTATGCTTTTGTTTTCAACTCAAAACGCCGCTCATTCCCCACGCCCTATACAGAGCTCAACCAACCAAGCTTTGACGCATATAGCCGCGCACTAGAGTTTAAAATCAGCGCCATTAAAGGGATAAAAAGGCGCCCATAACGCCTTTTTAAAACTCTTTAACCTACACAATGGAGAAAGCGGCGAAATAGAACCTATTCCAGCCTTCCGCAGGGCTCCATGTCACTCCATGAATGATCCGCCATACTCATTGTTGTAAATCTCGTTTCCGATTAAGTTAAGGTCACCTATCTCCAAATCGCACTCAAAGTAACTTCCCGAGCGCCATACCTTTAAATGCATCTTATCGCCTACCCCCTTGCTTTGTATCTTGGCAAGGAAGCTTTCCTGCGTTGGAGCGGTTATTCCGTCGCACTCCACTATTATATCATCAGCTCTTAGACCAGCCTTGAACCCTGGACCGTCCGCTATAACCGTATATACAAGCAAGCCCTGAGGCCTTCCATACGCTTCTGAATAGACCTCGTCAATGTGTATTACGGAAACGCCTATGCCTGGACGTTCCATATGCCCCTGAGTGATGAGCGCCGTTATGATCTCAACAGCTCCGTTTATTGGGATTGCAAAGCCCAAACCCTCCGCGGAGATTGGATTCCCGCTGTCGTCATAGCCGGCTGTGATGGTCTTTGCGCTGGTGATGCCTATGACCTCGCCGCGCATGTTAAGCAGCGGCCCTCCGCTGTTGCCGGGATTGATTGCAGCGTCCGTCTGGATATACGTGTTGGTCTTTCCGTCGATATTCACGTCCCTTGACGTTGAGCTGATTATTCCAAAGGTCGGAGTGCCGGCCAGATCTGTCCCTGTGGGATCGCCGATTGCGACTACAAACTCCCCGATTCTCGCGCCTCCGGAATCGCCAAGCTTAAGCGCTTCCAGCCCTGCCGCATTTACCTTAAGCACGGCGACGTCAGCCGTATAATCCGCTCCCAACACCTCCGCGTCAAGCTCCATGCCGTTGTTAAGCGTTGCCGTTACCCTGTCCGCACCCTCAATTACATGCGCATTGGTTACGAGATAGCCGCTGCTGGATATTATAAAGCCTGAACCGGTGCCCTGGATTCCCTCTGTAAACAGAGCGCCCAGCCTGTAATCCCCGACATAGTTCGTTATACTGACAACGCCCGACGAAACCGCCTCTACTATCTCGGGTATTGGATTTGTGGTGTCGGATATCTCCGGCGCTACGCCGTCGAGGGCCGCCATAGGCCGCTGAGTGGTATCGGGATACGGCGTGACGTCAGTATCCCCGCCTGGCTCTTCCGTTTGAAAGGGATTGGGCGTCGTAAGGGAGCCTGGCCTTGTCGGAGCGGGGGTGACGATTCCCTGATTAGGCCGCTGGCTGTCCGGAATAAAGATTGAAATGATCAAAATGCCCAAGATCATCACTATAAGGACAATCGCCAAAACGGTGCCAAAGCCGCCCTTTTTGTTCGGCGGCTGCGGCTCTCCTGTAAATTCATTAAATCCTGTATAACCGCTGTTATCGGAATTGGTGTTAAAGCTCATGAATGCACCTCCTGTTATGATTATACCCTATAATCGACGCTGTTCCAACTTTAAATTGGTATATATCAATTTTTATCGCCATTAACCGCGCTCTTGGGCGTCTGCGGGGCGCTGACCCGCTTCTTCGCCTGTGCGGCGCGCTTTAGGGTAAAGGTGAAGCATGCGCCTTCACCCACGTTGGACTCGGCGAATATGTCCTGGCCGTGCTGCTCCAAAATGCGCCGGACTATTGATAGCCCAAGGCCTGTACCGGACGTGTTTGACGGCGTATGCGCTTTTTCCGCCTTATAAAACCTGTCAAAGACATACGGCAGATCCTCTTTGGAAATTCCCGCCCCGTTGTCCTTTACGCTTACATAACAGGAGTCGCCGTTAAACCGCGTTTTTACAGCGAGAACGCCGCCCTCGGGGGAAAACTTTATCGCATTGTCGACAAGGTTTCTTATAACCTGGGTTATCCTGTCCCTGTCAGCCTTTACCCCACTGTGGTTTTTGGCAAGCTCAAGCCGCATGTCGATGTTTTTGGCGTTTATCTGCGCTTCAAAAGTTATCAGCGTCCTCACAAGAAGCTCGTTTATGTCGAATACGGTTATATTCAATACGCTCTGGCCCGATTCTATGCGAGCAAGGTCGAGCAGGTCGTTTACCATCGACGTCATGCGTCTGTTTTCTGATAACACGATATTAAGGTATTTACCGTATTCCTCCTTCGGGATCGTACCATCGCTCATCGCCTCAAGAAAGCCTCTCATTGAGGTCAAGGGCGACCGCAGCTCGTGTGAGACGTTAGCGACAAAGCTGCGACGCGCCTGCTCCAGCGTATTCAGCTCGTCCGCCATATGGTTAAAGCTGCGCCCTAGCTGGCTAACCTCATCCTGTCCACGCATATCAACCCTTGCGTCAAAATCGCCGCGGGAAAACCGCATTACCGTATTGTTCATCAGCTTAATGGGACGAGTGATTATGTTGGTTATGTAAAAAACTGCAAGCGTCGCAAAAAATACGGCAATCAGCGCCGACAATAAAATATCCATATACACCTGAGTAATCGACTCATACAGACCCGTCATATCGATATGCATGAAGATAACCCCCAAAGCATTGCCGCCGTCGTCCTTCATGGTTTGAAAGACGGTCATGGTGGGGAAAGAAATCAGGCTTGAGAACATGTCCATAACTATTGAGGTGCCGTCCGACGCCATAATCGCTTCGGTTTCCTTGCTCAGGTCCACCTCGTCGCATGACGCCCATTTGTCTCGGGAGTCCTCGTCAAAAAAAGAAACCTTCCCCAGAGAGGGGTCGGTAAATCTGAGCTGGATAAACGAATCATACTGACGTGCGCTGTTGGTAAGCTGCTCCACCGCAACCGCGCGCCTCTCTTCGCTTGTATAACGGGACGCTACAACCGTGGCAAGCGCGCTGCACTCGCGCCGCATCTCCATTTCCCTCTCTGAAACGTACCGCCCACGGAAAATGCCCGCCATCGTTACGCCCAGCACAATAAGCATGCCGAGCGCAAGGGCGAGATATATCGTGAGCATTTTGGAAAACAGCGTCTTAAACATCAATTCGTCTCATACAAAATGGAGCGCATGTTCAACCTTCATCCTTTGAAGCCTCAAACTTATAGCCTACGCTCCATATCGTTTTTATCTCCCAGCCCTTTGCGTCGGCAAGCTTTTCACGTATTCTCTTTATATGCACGTCTATGGTCCTCGAATCCCCATAGTAGTCAAAGCCCCATACCTGCTCCAAAAGCTGCTCCCGGGTAAACACCTTTCCCTCGTGCGCAGCCAGGAAGTGAAGCACTTCCAGCTCCTTTGGAGGCATTTCTATACGCTTTCCATTCAGCCTGACCTCATACGTTTCAAGTGATACGGAAAGGTTACCGTATGCAATATTGTGATCCTGCTCGTTTCCTGGCGACCGGCGCAGCACCGCTTTTACCCTGGCGATCAGCTCTTTAGCGTCAAAAGGCTTGACAATATAATCGTCGGCGCCCTGTTCCAGACCCTGTATCCTATCCATTGTATCACCCTTTGCGGTAAGCATGATTACCGGAACGTCGCTATGCTTGCGGAGTTCTGAAAGCACCCCCCACCCATCCTTGCCAGGAAGCATTACGTCCAGGATTACCATAGCGGGATTGCATGAGGCAAACGCCTCCTCGGCAAGGTCGCCGCGCTCACACGTATGGACAGTGAATCCGGCCTTTGTGAGATACATCTCAATGATAGCCAGTATATTTTTATCGTCGTCTATAACAAGTATAATATTTTCCATGGCGCCCCTCAATTTTTTATATTTTTCAGTTTCCCAGCCAAAATAAATTGTATACACATAGCTAAACGGGTTTCACCTCTATGCCCTCCCTTTTAAACAGCGCGGCTGTGACCCCGTCGCCTTCCCGCAGCGTACCGGTAAAGCCGCCGTCATATATTTCTCCCGCTCCGCAGGAAGGGCTTTTCGACTTCAGCAGAGCGGTCTTGGCTCCAGCAGCCTTCGCTATTTCAAGCGCGGCATACGCTCCATGAAGGAATTGTTCCGTTACATCCCTGCCGCGCGAATCCTTCACCCTGGCACGGCCGTTTAGTACGTCCGCCCCGTCCCCTCCCGATATCTCGGCCGGTGGACGGGGAATTTCAAGCCCGCCGAGACACTCGGGGCATATCCCGACTAAATCATTGCCCTTGAGCAACTTTATTATTTCTTCGTTGGGCTTTGAGCCGCCGTCATATCTGCACTTGTGCCCCAGCAGACATCTGGATACAATTATCATATATCTTTACCCCAGCTATATACAAGCCATATCGGATTTATTCAAAAAGTTTTTACATATATGTATCTTTTCCGCCTTATTCAAGGAGGTATTTTAAAATCGCCCCTAGCTCCGTATCCTTACTTTTTCAGTACAACGGCAGTTACGCCGGCATCGCCCTCCCCGTACGCGCCTTGCCTGTAGCTATCTACAAGCCTGTGGGTGCGCAGATAGTTCTGAACGCCTGTCCTGAGCGCTCCCGTACCCTTGCCATGGATGATCGTTACCTCGTTTAATCCGTTCATCGCCGCGTTTTCAAGATAGCGGTCAACCTCAATGAGGGCTTCGTCAACCAGCATTCCCCTTATATCAAGGTTAAGACCTACCGGCTGCTTTTCAAGCGTTATCTTCTGCTTTACCGTATCCTTGCGCTCGGGCTTTGCAATTCTAAGATCGTTCAGCTTGACGTTTAACTTCATTATGCCCACTTGAACCTGAATATCGCCCTTTGCGTCGGCTGAAAGCACAGTGCCCCGCTTATCAAGGCTTACTACCAAAACATCGTCGCCCGGTTTAACCGATTTTGGCGGCTCGCCTGAGTCCTTGGGTTTGTTTTCCTCCACGTCAAGCAGCTTGCCCTCCTGCCTGCGCATCTCGTCCCGGCTTTCCTGTATTATCCTGTCCGCCGCGCTTTGATCGATGGTCTTTATTGACCGTATGTTGGCGATCAGCTTTTCCATCTCACGCCTTGCGTCCTGAACCAGCCGCTTCGCCTCCTCACGCGCCTTTGCCTGATAGCCGCGCTTCGCGTCGTCAAGCTTTTTTCGCTCCTTCTCCGCCTCATCCCTCAGCGCGTCCAGCTCGGCCCGCGCCTGCTCGGCCAGCCTTCTCTCCTGCTCGGCTATCCTGCGCTGCGACTCGGCTCCCGATATTACGTCTTCAAAGCGTATGTCCTCATTTTTCAGAAATTTCCTTGCCCTCTCAATCACATTCTCGTCAAGCCCCAGCCGCTTTGATATCTCAAAGGCGTTGGATTTTCCAGGTATGCCTATGAACAGCCTGTATGTCGGGCAGAGTCTGTCTATGTCAAACTCCATGGAGGCGTTTTCCATACCCCCGCGCGCAAGGGCGAATGCCTTAATCTCGCTGTAATGCGTGGTCGCAAGGGTTACAGCGCCCCTTTCATGCAGCGATTCAAGAATGCTCATAGCCAGCGCCGCGCCCTCAACCGGGTCGGTCCCCGCCCCCAGCTCGTCCAGCAGCGCCAGAGAATCGGAATCCGCATTGTTCAGGATGTCGACAAGCCTCGTCATATGGGATGAGAACGTTGAAAGCGACTGTTCTATCGACTGCTCGTCGCCTATGTCGGCATAGACGTTGCTAAACACCGCAAGCTGGGTGCCGATATCGGCCGGAACAAACATCCCCGACTGTGCCATCAGCGTAAACAGCCCCACCGTCTTGAGGGTAACGGTCTTTCCGCCGGTGTTCGGCCCCGTTATAATAAGGGTCTTAAAATCCTGACCAAGCCATATATCTATTGGCACCGCCGTTTCCTTTGGCAGCAGCGGATGCCTTCCGCGCACTATCCTTATGCTCCCTTGGGCGTTCATCTCAGGCCGTACCGCCCTCATGTCCCTGGCAAGCGCCGCCTTGGCAAACCTGAGGTCGATTTCCCCGATCAGGATGAGCGCCTCGTAGATATCGTTCCCATATGGGGCGACCATTGCCGTAAGCTCTGTTAAAATCCGTTCCACCTCGTCCCGCTCTTCGGCCATGAGCCTCTTATACGAGTTTCCGAGTTCCACTACGGCGGACGGTTCGATGAAAAGGGTTTGGCCGCTTCCCGACCTGTCGTGCACAAGGCCCGGAATCTGACGCTGGTTCTCCTGCTTTACAGGTATGACAAACCGTCCGTTGCGCATCGTGATAATGGGTTCTTGCAGGTATTTCTGGTATGTTGACGATCTGATCATACTGTTTAGCTTTTCTCGAACGCGCTCGTTTACCACCTTTATCTCCCGCCTGATTCTGGACAGCGCTGGAGAAGCCCCGTCAAACATTTCGTCCTCATTGATTATGCACCTTTTTATCTCGTCCTCAATGAACAGGTACGACGGCAGGTTTACCGCCATCGCTTTCAGCCTGGGCTGCGCGTCCTCCTTTGTCAGCGACGTCTTTGCGACGCGTATGGCTCTCAGGCAGGAGGCTATGCACAGCAGCTCATGCATGGACAGGCACGCGACCGCGCGGATACGTTTGAGCGCGTCGCGCATATCCGGAAAATCGTCTACCGGTGAGTTGCCAAGCTTATACAGCAGCGCTTCGGCCTCTGCCGTCAGCTCCAGTTCGCCGCAGATCTCGTTTTTATCGCTCAACGGGCGCAGTCTCGCCGCGTTTTCCTTGCCCACGCAGCATTTGGCGTGCGTGCTAAGCATCGAAAGTATCTTGTCGTATTCCAGTGTTTCAAGCAATCTTTTATTCATGCCTGCCTCCTTGGCTGGTAAGATTAAAGTACATTTCTCTGCCAGTGTCCGCGCGTAGTTCCCCGGGGCGCTTCAATATCGCCGGTTTCCCCGTTGCGCGCTCTGACAGCGTCGCTTATGATTCTTGATACAAGCTCCGGGCTTTCATCATAAAATGAAAGGACCCACGCGCTTACCCCCCTTAATTCCGTCGCCCTGTCGATAATATACGTAGGGTTGCAGTTCAGCATCCTTACGATGCAGCCTCCGCCCAAAACGGTATTTATCATTGGAAACCGCCTTCCATCCCCATCCGTTATTGTTCCCGCCATGCCGCGGCATCCCAGACAGCCCTTATGCTCCTTAACTGGGCAATGGGCAAGCTGCATGAGCACGGTCCTGCCATATATGCAAACCGCCGCGGGCAGCTTTTTCAAAATATCGCGCAGCTGCGGCCTGGACAGCTCCTGAGAAAGCGTTGAGCGATTCACGCCCAGTCTTTCCATCAATCTTAACGAGCTTGTATTGAACAGGTTCATACCCGCGCCAGCCATACAAAAACCGGCTTTTTTAGCCATGTCAAGCTGGCCCGCATTGTTTATCTCAATCCCATCGAGCTTTTCAGGATCAACAAGCTCCATTATGCCCTTATAATCATTTCCATTCAGCGTTACCGCGGGCAAAGCCAGCAAAAGCCTCTTTCCCTTTTCCCTGATAAACTGCAGCTTCTCTATAATCTGTATCCCATATCTAACCGGATCAATTATTACTTCATCGGCTCCGGCCTTATCCGCCGCTTCCGCCTGATCCTCATTTATTGCTCTGGCAATGAGCTTAGGCGGCAAATCATACATATTCACCCCGTCATATTCGGGAATGGACATGGCCGGCGCCTCTCTTTTGAAGCAAAGCGGCTTTTTCAATAGTTCACAGGCCTCCCGCCTCATAGCGTTTATTTCGGACGCGGGCAAAAAGGCGCCGTCATCCATATCCACTGCAATGGATTCGGCATAAAACGGAGTGCCCCCCAGCCTGTCCAGCTGTCGGATATATGCCTCGCGCTCCCTTGGCGCGATGGCGGTTTGAACGGGTTTTCCAATCACATGCGCCGACGCTTCGGCTCCCGCGGCAACCAGAAGCTCTGCGGGCCTGCCTATGCGCATTGACAGGCGCATGGACACGCCAGTCCTATTCCGCTCTCCCGAATAGGTGGATTTTACCCTGTTAAGCAATGCGTTTTCAGGTTCGGCAGTGTTTTTCGCTCCGGTTATAACCCCGTCTCCGTAATAATAGCCTGTGGTATGCCCCCTGCTGAATATTCTCTCAACGTCCTTTAAAAGACCTATTAGCTCCTCTTTTGGGATTTTGTCAATAGCGGCCCTGTACGCCCGCGTTACTGACGCTACATACTCCGGCCGTTTCATCCTGCCCTCCAGCTTTATGCAACACACCCCCGCTTCAATTAAATCCCCAACTTGCAGCAGCATGCAAAGATCGGCGGGGCTGAGACAGAAATCCGATTCTTGCGGATATCCCGCAGCCGACGCGGGCTTGCGGCACGGCTGTGCGCACATCCCTCTGTTTCCGCTGCGCTCTCCAGCCATAGATGAATAGAGACAGCCCCCTGAAAAGCTCATGCAAAGCGCTCCATGTGCAAAGGCCTCTATCTCCACCCCTGTTTTAGCCCTGCTGAGCCTGCTAAGCCCCTCCAGGCTTACTTCCCGTGAAATTACCGCCCGCCGCAGTCCCAGCCTGCGGCACGCCCGAAGCCCGCCTTCGGTATGTATGCCCATCTGCGTGCTCGCATGAAGCTCCAAGTCAGGAATACGTACATTAAGCTCTGAAATCAGGCCGGTGTCCTGTACAATCAGCGCATCCGCGCCGATCCGGTATAAAAACTCGGCATACCTCAGGGCGCTTGCCATCTCGCGGTCAAACAGCAGCGTATTCATCGTAACATATGCGCGCGCGCTCCTGATATGGCAGTAATCTATGGCGCGTTCCAGTTCGGAATCGTCGAAGTTTTTTGCGTTCCTCCTTGCGTTGAACATGGTTCCGCCCATGTAAACGGCGTCAGCTCCGTTTTGAACGGCGGCGACCATGCTTTCATAGCTTCCGGCGGGCGACAGCAGCTCCATTATTCTTATCCTTCCGAGTCCTCATTGTCCGCAATCGTGAAAAGTCCATGCCTTTCAATCATGCTATCAAGCTCCCCGCTTTCCATCATATCATATATCATCATGTCGGCAATTTGCACAAGCGCCGGAGAATCCGTGCTGCTTGCGATTGCGTAGTTTACCGTTCCAAGCATCGTCCCATGTATATTGAGGCCGTGTTCTTCCCTGTACTTTATATAGTGGGTCCCCGTAAGGGATATTCCATCCACCACGCCTTTGTCAAGGGCTGCAAGCATATCCGGATACGACGCGAAGACGCTTGTGGAGATCCCCTTGTCGGGATTGGCCCCTGCATATGATTTTAGAGCGGTTTCGCTTGGCGTTCCCTTTACATAACCAATGGACAGGCCGTCGATTGACAGGCCCTCCTCCCCTGCCTTTACGGCAAGCCATACCGGATCAACGTAATATGTTCCCGAATAGACGCAGCTTGAATATCCGTCCTTTCTCATCATGCATATGGCCACGTCGATTGAGCCGTCGTCCAGCTTGGCCGTAACCGTTTTGGCCGTAACAGGAACCAGCTCTAGGGCGGAGGCCAGGTCCCTGCCCGGCAATATGTAGGTTACAAGCCTGTTGGCCAGCTCGACCTCAAGGCCCTCACCTTCAAAACCCAGGCCCGGCATATCGGTACGCACCCCCACCCTTAATACGCCGCGATTTTCTATAGACCTTATCTCGGCGGATTCAAGAAGCATGGGTTCCGGGTTAAAAACTAAAACCGCCAGCAATATCGCCGCCAAAACCACAGCGCACCCGACAGCAATCTTTGCTCGCCGTTTGCCCTTGTCTCCCTTAAAAAAATACGGTATGCGCCGTTTCAACATCATTACTGTATACCTCATAGATAGGGCGGAATCGTCCTATTCAAAACGCCCGTTTTCGCCCATATAACACTTAACTTTTCCAATGCTTCATTATATCAGCAGCATGGCGCATTGACAAGGCGCGTGGCGCTAGGGTATAATTTTTCGGATTGACAGAGATATATAAAGAGGTATTATACGGCATGAAAAAGCTAACGTCCAATGAGCTGCGAGAGCTTTATCTCGAGTTTTTCCGGCGAAAGGGGCACACTATCATTCCCTCATCGTCGCTTATACCGGAGAATGACCCCTCCGTTTTGTTTACTACGGCCGGCATGCATCCGCTTGTGCCATATCTTCTCGGCGAGAAGCATCCCGCGGGAACCAGGCTGGCAGACGCTCAAAAATGTATCAGGACGGGCGATATCGACGAGGTTGGCGATTCATCGCACCTCACGTTCTTTGAAATGTTGGGAAACTGGTCGCTTGGCGACTATTTCAAGCATGACGCCATTGCGTGGTCCTGGGAATTTCTCACCGATGAAAAATGGCTGGGAATCGATAGGGACAGGCTCTATTTCACATGCTTCAGAGGAGACGAAAACGCACCGCGGGATACCGAGGCGTATGACCGGTGGATCGACATGGGCGTGGATCCCTCCCACATATTCTATCTGGATAAAAAGCATAACTGGTGGGGACCGGCCGGCGTAACCGGACCATGCGGGCCGGATACCGAGATGTTTTACGATACGGGAAAGCCCCCCTGCTCAGAGGGGTGCGACCCGTCGTGTTCATGCGGCAAGTATCTTGAGATATGGAACAACGTGTTCATGCAGTACAATAAAACCGCCGACGGCGCCTTCGAGCCGCTTGACAAGAAAAATGTGGACACCGGCATGGGCCTTGAGCGTGTTGTATGCGTTCTTCAGGAAGTAAGCAGCGTGTACGATACGGATTTGTTTTCTCAAATCATCAAGCGCATATCTGAAATAAGCGGCTCTGTTTACGGAGAATCCGAGCAAACCACCAGAGCGTTCAGAATCGTTGCCGACCACGTACGCTCCGCGGCGTTTATGATAGGCGACCAGCGCGGGGTGTCCCCTTCAAACGTAGATCAGGGCTATATACTTCGCAGGCTGATCAGACGGGCTCTCAGGTTTGCGATGAAGCTCGGCATGCCGGACAGATCGCTGTCTAGGGTAGCGGAAACCGTTGTAGAACAGTTCGGCGGGCTTTATCCTGAGTTAGCAGCAAACCGGCAGCGCATAATCAGCGAACTCGATATGGAAGAGGAACGATTTAAGCGCACGCTGAACAACGGAATGCGCGAATTCGACCGCATTAAGGGCGGGTTCCCTAACGGGGTTATAGATGGGAAGAGCGCTTTCAGGCTATACGACACGTTTGGCTTCCCGATTGAATTCACACAGGAGATGGCTCGTGAAAACGGCCTGTTGGTTGATACCGAGGGCTTCAGCGCCGCCTTTGAGGAACACCAGAAGAAATCGCAGGCAGGGGCGGAACAGCGCTTTAAAGGCGGCCTTGCCGACGCCTCCGAACAGACGGCCAGGCTGCATACGGCTACGCACCTTTTGCAGGCGGCGCTGAGAAGGGTGCTTGATGAAAGCGTATCGCAGAAGGGTTCCAACATCACAGCGGAACGCCTCAGGTTCGATTTTTCATTCCCGCGAAAGGTAACGCGTGAGGAATTGAACGCTGTCGAGGCGCTGGTTAACGAATACATCCAGGCGGACTACCCAATAGAGTGCGAGGAAATGACCGTAGACGAGGCGAAGGCTCAAGGGGCGATCGGCCTGTTTGAGAGCAAGTACGACGCCAAGGTAAAGGTATATACCATGGGCGGCGCCAGCAAGGAAATCTGCGGCGGCCCCCATGCCTCGAGGACGGGTGAACTCGGACGTTTCAAGATAAGCAAGGAGGAGGCCTCAAGCGCCGGCGTCAGGCGTATTAAGGCCGTACTTGCCCAAGATTAAGGGGGCGGGCCGCTGATTGAGCGTTAAAGTTTAAAGCGGCGGCCCGTCATTATTCGTTTGGAGGCTTTTATGAATCTTCCGTGTTCATGGCTTGAGTATGATTGGCAGATTGAGCGCCAGGCCGCGGTGTTTGGAGTTGATACAGGGCTATATAAGAACGCCCCAACTCCTTCGCGGGGAGTTTTATTTTATGTTCACTGCATGCCTTCGGATAAGAAGCATCCCGAGATGAATGAAAGGTTGATAAAGCGAATCGATTCCGTGGTAAGGCGAAAGCTCGATCAGCTTCCGTTTACGCTTGCTGGTATGGTAAAAACCGCCGATCAGCTTCAATATTACTACTATGGCCCGTCGCTGGAACAGCTGGATGTTCTTGAATCGTGCATAGGAACCGATAAAAAGCTTATAATACGCTGCGGAGGCCAGCCCGAACCGGAATGGCAGACGTATTTTAAGCTGTTATACCCTGACAGGGCTAAATTACAAACCATAGAAAATGGAAAAACTATTGAGCTGCTTAAAAAGCACGGGGACAGCATAGCGCCGGCCAGAAGGATAAACCTGCATGTGTTTTTCCCAACGGAACCGCTGCGAATTGCCTTTGAGGAGCATGCGCGGCTGGTCGGCTTTGCCGTAGGCGGCGCGGAATTTGATGATGAAAGCGATCTGCCCTATGGCGTGGCGCTGCATAAAATATCATCCTTATTCAAGCGTGACATAGACGCTTTGACCACCAGAGCGATTCGTACCGCTGAAAAATACCGTGGCGCGCTTGTTTATTGGGACTGCTCCATAGCGGCCAGGGTATAATAACGGCCTGAGACACCAGACCGTTATTATCTAAATTATCCAATAAAGTTAATGTATGCGCCGCCGATTGTTCCTTGCGGTTATTAGGCGCTGTTCGTACAGAGTATAGCGTCTTTTTTATAGTCTAGTCTATAGAAAGCCTTGCCATCCATTTTGAGAAGGTTACCCAAGGTTTCGGGAACCTTATACAGCAAGCAGGCTGGGATTGTGTCTGCCCACATATTCTACCGCGGCCTTGAAAATCAGCTCCTGTCCCTTCTCGTTGGGATGTATGCCGTCATTGCATATATAATCGCGGTAATTCGATGTGCGCAATAGAGCGTATCGTATATTTATAAGCGCTGTAGACGTAATTTCCGCCACATATTCAAGCGCGGAATTGTATCTTTCGTGCCACCAGTATATGCGTCCAACCTGACCGAGCCACTTGAGAACGCTTTTCCCCATCTCTACGCTTCCTTTTGTAAAAAACTCAAAGTAACGATCAGCGTCTATTGGCGGCAGGTTTATAAGAACCGGTTTTACGTCAAGTCCACGCACGCTCGCCACTATTCCCTGCAACGTTTCAATGTATGAATGGAGCGGCGTTTTGGGCTGATGGTCAAAGTCCGGCTGGTCCGCTATCCTTTCCCAATCGAAATCGCTGTCATTGCCTCCCACCTCTATCGCCACTATGTCCGGCCTGGCTTCGCCTTTTGCGAATATCTTATTAAATCTTTCATTGAGCGCTTCCTTCAATTCGGACACGCTCCAGCCAAGCTTGGCAATCTGTTCAACCTCTACGTTGAGCGCACTCCTTATCCCATCTCCAAAGCCATCCCTGTTGGCACGCACATAACGTCCCCTGTCCGAGTCGAAGATTATACCCTTGGCTATAGAGTCTCCAGCCAGTATCAGCCTGTCTTTCATAGATACCAACCTCCAATTACCTAATGTGCTTTACATCATAATTTAATATTTCCATGCTAAGGGCTATCAATCCAATTCGCCGAGTATAAGCCCAACCAGCATATCTCCCGTAAGCCCGTCTATACCCAGATTGCTTTGCAGTATAAACCCGTCGATCATGGCCATAAATGCCTGTGAAAGCTTTCTGAGCCTTTCAGAAGCGGGAGACGCCAGCTTTAAGGAGCCTACCTCTATCATTACGGTCCATTCCCGATATTTTGCCGCGAGCTTTTTTTGCAGCGAAACATTTCCCTGCATGGCCTCAAGGCATAGCACCATATGCAGCTTGTATATGCTCTCATCCTCAGTAAAGGCTTCAAATATAACTGAAAGCGCGTCCCTTGGCTCGGTATCCCTGTCCAGCGTCTCTATCCAAACAAAGATCATATCGGTTATGCGCCCAAAGTGATAGTCCGATATGTCGTTTATAAGGTGATCCTTGGACGGATAATAATAATATATGGTTCCTTTGCTCAGTTTTGCGTCCTTAGCAATATCGGCCAGGCTTGCCTCGTGGATGCCCCGGCTGGTAAAAAGCTTTGCGGCGGTTTCAAGTATCGCCGCCCTCACGCTTTCAAATTCACCATGCTGCTTGGCCATATGTACCTCCGAATAAAGCCGTTATGCCATTCGGCCGTTCAGCCGATAATATTAGTATAAAGCCGCTGGTTTCAAATAGCAAGCATGTCATTGTGAACTATTCGTGTATTCAAGCTTTTGTCTTAATAGCCGCTGGCGTTTAGAGACGTCCAGGATTTATAATCGTTACGGACAGTCCGCGCTTTCGGGCATAATCCAGCGTATATTTTGTCCCTCCGGTTCCTCCGCCGTATATCGCTATCAGATGCGTTGAATTGTCCACCATATACCTGTTGCGCCGGTGCATGCATCCCGAAATATACTCCTGGCTTATTAACACCACATCGTCGGCAGTTTCCAGAATCGAGAAGTAACGACTTTTATAATTGATATCCCATCTTGACGCCTGGCCAGCGTATGGGATCACGGCCGTAAGCCTGATATCCTGTTCCGGTCTTCTGGCTTTATAATCCATCACCGCCTCGGCGCACCATATATCAGCGCCCTGCGCCATGCCGCTTACAAAACGCCTTACTCCCAATTCTATATGCCTTTCGATCTCAACATAAATCCTGTCCTTGATCAGACCGCACAACCGGCTTTCTTCATCATATCCAAACGGCATTCCTTTAGGCCTGTGTCCTGTAAAACTGCAAGTAAAAAAATCCATAAAAAACTCCCAGCTTTTATAATTTAGAATAAGATAATGGTATTGGCTAACGTGATGTTATCACATAACGGTTTATCAGAGAGCGTATCTTTAACAATAGCGTCAATTCTCTTTTATGTTAACATTTCAATAAAAACCATTCAAGAATAAAAATCGGTTTTTAGCTGTTTATGTCGATATTGTTTTTAACATATTTTTCATGTTATGTATTGAATACTATATGTTATAGGTATATAATTAAAGTTGTTAGTCAAGGTAAGTCTTAGAGGTATTTCTATGAAAAAGGTGTTTCTAAAAGTAATTTGCATTCTAATATATCTTTTTATGTTAATAAACGGACATGCTGGTGCACTAAACCCAGGCAAAGAAGCGGCTGGCAACAAGATCACGCGCGTTGAAGAACTAATTGGCGAACGCACCGCCAATTCAAAGACCTACCTTATGTCCGACGGCTCGTACGAAGCCTCCGTTTACGCGGCGGACGTCCATTACGTAAGCCAGGCCGGAGCATATGAGGATATTGACAACAGCATCATTCCCTACCAAAAGAGCATTGACAATAACTCATACGCATATAAGAACAGCGCCAACCGGTTCACCGTACGCTTTGGAGGGCAAAGCGCCTACCCTGTGCGAATAGAATATGAAAGCTATTCGCTGTCGCTAAGGCCGTCCGGCATGCGGGCCGCGGAAGGAACGCTGTTTGGCGATTATAAGTACCGCAGCGCGGTGAGGGGAATGGCCGCACCTAAGAGCAGCATTGTATATGAGGAAGTCTATCCCAACGTGGACATACTCTATGAGGTCCGCGACAATGGCTTTAAAGAGTTCATCATAATAAAGGATGAAATAGGGTCAAACGAGTTCTATTTCGACATTGCGTTCGATGGCGTAGAAGCGTTTGAGCATGAGGGGCAGGTTTACTTTGCCGACAGTGAGGACGAAACCAACAAGGTGTTTGTGGTAAACGAGCTGTTCGCGCTTGACGCCGCCGGAGCCTACACGGACGATGTGAAGGTATCCTATATAAGCAATGGCGCGGCGCCAAAGCTAAGGGTAACGGTGGACAGCGCTTTCCTCACGGATGAGAGCAGGGAGTACCCGATAGTGATCGATCCTTCGGTTATGGTGACTGGGGCCAACAACATAGCGGACTCCTTCGTGCGTCAGGGTTCGCCGTCTACGAACTACAAATATGATGAAAAGCTGTTTACCGGCAACAGCGCGTCAAACGGCCTACAAAGGGCGTACATCAAGTTTACCCTGCCAGGCAATATACCGGCGACGAGCGTAACCAGCGCTAAAGTGAGAATTAAACGGTACGGCGGCTCCCCCACCGGAATCAAGGCGTACAGGGTAACGTCAGGCTGGTCGTCCGGAGGCATTACATGGAATAATAAGCCTGGCTACAGCAGCTCATATGTGTCCAACACAGCATATAATGATGGTGGGGAGTGGTACGCGATGGATGTTTCTTCTACCGTAAGGAATTGGCTCAACGGCGCCTACACCAACTATGGGTTCGCGCTGATATCCAACTATGAGAGCGCGCCATCATCGTCCATAAGCTATTACTCGTCGGACGCACCGTCGCCCAATAAGCCGGAGCTGATTATTAACTATACTGATTCCGGCACATACTATGGTAACAGGCCGTATGTGCAGAATAATAGTTCCGAGGTGAATTGTATGGGCTATGCATTAGATATAAATATGAAAATAGATTATGATGAAATCGGGCTCAAAGTAAACCTGGTTAATGAAAAGGGGATTGATTACATAGAACAGGTAGTTAATAATAAAGTTGAGGAATGGATGAGGGATAACATGGGAGCAAGGGGCTGGTCGACAATATCGGGGTATAACTCGGATATCGGGTTGAATCAATATCGTGTCGTGCTTCGATCGGGTTTTGCCGACAGGCGTGCTGTGTATGTTGATCCTGAAACCGACGATCAGAAAACAAGAGAAAAAAATGACATCTTTGAACATTACTCTTGGAAGGATTGGCGCGAATCGTTCCCTGAATATGATGAATCGTTTGACTACCATCTTTGGTACCAGACAAACACCGGCTATTGGGCGGAAAAGAATTCAAGCCTTCCATCTCGGCTGAATTCTATAACAACCCCCCAAAATGAAAGCTATTGGTGGCAGTCGCCTTATTATATGACCCATAGGAGCCGCTACCGGTACTATAAGGTAGATACTAAGGGAATTTAGAAAGAAAGACTAGGAGGATGCTAATAATGAAAAGGAACTTCTTAACACGCTTTTGTATGTTGATTTCTATATGTATTATCATTGCCGGATGCAATGCCAGTACGGGTAAGTTGCCTGCAACTTCGGATGACAGCAACGCTGCGCATGGACTTAATAATCCAGCTAATACTCCCGCAACAATGCCTGCCCCTGAGTTGCTTACGATTGTCCCAGAGCTGAGCTATAAGAATGGTTCAACACTTATAAACCCCGACGCTAAAATATATATAAAGAATTATCCGAAATATGAGAACGTTAAAGCTTTAGATGTGCCTATATATGACCATAATAACCTTTTTAACTTGTCTTGGAATAGCGATGAAGAATTTAGTGACCAAGCAGTTGTTAAACTTGGACTGGATAACAATTATTTTATTATTACTTCCCCTAATGCATCAATGGGGCTCGGCTATTTAGTTACCAGATTACCTAAAGGAGCAATACGTGTAATGCCCAATAATAATGGGTATGTTATGTACGATACAAATGAAGGCGTTAGATTATATCACTATTTTTCTACCGAAGATGGACACGCAACAGGTTCGAGCCGGATAATCGGCCTTCCAGCCATAATGAGCCGTACTCTATCATATTCCGATTTTGAGGGGATAAAAAAAGGGGATGAGTTAAGAAGTCTGTCATCTATAGATCCAGCCATGAACACCTATGCTGATTACTTTTATACATCATTATCACATTTATGTAAAGGTAACGAGAGTGGAATGGAGGCGTATGTAGAGTCTAAAAAAAATGCTGGTTTTCCTCTCTCAACATTGAGTATTTTGGAAGACGGCGCGTTGAAGATAGGATTGGAATACAAAAACGGCAAGTTCGTAGTCGACACAATCGAATTCAGCGAGAACTTCACTCTGGAGTGCTATGGCGGCGAGATTTGCTACCGCATCGCTCCGGTCGATTACGTGGAGTAGGCAGATATAAACTTGGGACTGCCAGGTCTTAAAAAGCCTGAAGCAGTCCTTTTGTTTACTTGTAACCTTTATGTTTTTTATTTATAGCTTGAATATACATGATGTAGGGTTTATAATTAATGTACAAATGATTTTTCATGCGGGTTCGCGCTGATATCCAACTATGAGAGCGCGCCATCATCGTCCATAAGCTATTACTCGTCGGACGCGCCGTCCCCCAATAAGCCGGAGCTGATTATTAACTATACTGATTCCGGCACATACTATGGCAATAGGCCGTATGTGCAGAATGACAATGTTTTGGTAAATTGCATGGGGTATGCATTGGATATTGATCAGTATTTAAATGATTCCCAAATTAAGCTGTTGGTTTCAGAAATAAAAGAAAAAACAATGAGCCAAATTTCCAGTATTGTATTGTCAAAAGTGGAATCCTGGATGCAGAGTAATTTGGAATCAAGGGCTTGGGGAATCATATCAGCATATAATTCAGATATCGGGTTGAATCAATATAGGATGGTAATACGAAGTGGCTTTGAAGACAGTAGGGCAGTATATGAGCTTGAGGATGGACCGTATACTAGAGAGGTTGATGGCAAGTGGGATAGATATTTTACTAATGGGAATTGAATTTTCCCGAATATGATGAAAGGTTTGATTACCATTTCTGGTATCAAACAAATACGGGGCATTGGGCAGAAAAGAACGCAAGTCTGCCTTCAAGAAAAATACCGGACGTCCTAAATCCAAGTAATGATAGTTGGTGGCCTGGATTTACACAGAAAAGCTTCGTTAGATATTATAAGGTTGACTGTAATACTATATAAAACTGGAGGGAATATTTATGAAAAAGTATCTATATTTTATAATTGCTCTAACTGCCGTTTTGCTGCTGTTTGGTTGCAGTTACGCAAAAATTCCAGGCCATGGCAACGGCTCTAATCTAGTAAATGAAGGAAATAGTCTGTGTCCAACTTCCTCCGATAAGTTGCTTAGCCCCGCTCCGTCTGCAGAACCTCTTAAAATCATACCTCTACAAAGCTATGATAACGATTCCACACTAATTAATCCAGATGCGAAAAAGTATATAGATAACTATTCCGGCTACAATAAAGCCGAACCTCTGGAAGTCCCTCTTTATAGCTATGAAAGTTTACTTGAGTTGGGCTGGGATGATGATGATGAATTAGAAAAGAACTATTGCGTACTGCTGGGTAATGACTATAATTATGGCCTTATTAAGCACCCTAACTTTTCATTGCGCTTAGGAGAGCTATTGACCAGAATCCCAGAAGGTGCTATAAGAATAATGCCGTCATCAAACACTGGATATGTAATGCATGATACGGAGAATGGTGTTAGATTATTTCACTTTTTTCAGGCCAATGAAGAGAAGCCTAGTTCGGCGGATCCTATCATAGGTATACCTGCGTTAATGTGTAGCAAGCTAAGTTATAGCGATTACAGCAGTGTCAGGGTAGGCGCTGAATTACGCAGTTTAACGTCTATTGACCCTGCGATGGATGCGTATGCCGATCATTTCTATGGACCATTTTTAAAATTGCAAAAGGGAATCATAAATCAATATATAGACAGCCATAAGGATAATGGTTCCCCTATTGCTCTAATTAGCATACTTGAAGACGGCGCTTTAAAAATAGGATTGGATTATATCAACGGCAAGTTCGTAGTCGACACAATCGAATTCAGCGAGAACTTCACCCTGGAGTGCTATGGCGGCGAGATTTGCTACCGCATTGCTCCGGTTGATTACGTGGAGTAGGTAAAATAGTAAGAACTACTCAAGATGATCCGAAGCTTAAGCAGTCCTTACCCTTGTCAACTGAAGGTATGTATATAATTTATACCAATATGTTTGCTCATAAGTTGGGGTTTCTTATATATTTATCACAATACCCTCTAAATTAAACATTGACTTTTTTATATAATGTGCATCACGGCCCGCTATATCCGCTGGGTACCCCTTCCTCAATGCTTTGCTCATATTCCCTTATGGCCTCTTCTACAAGCTCCTCCCCCCGCGATTCATATGTTCTGCCAAGTATGATTTCGTATATTACTACCCTGTCCTCTAGGCATGCCATATGGTACACCCTGCCGTCGGGCATGACAATAACATCGCGCGTTGGAAATGTAAAATATTTGTCAATATCTATTCTGGCGCAGCCGTACATCTCACCTAACGGGTTATAACAGCGGATTGTCTTTTCAAAAAGTACCCATGGAGCCTCGGGAAAATTCTCATAGTATTGCACATATGCAAACCCATTGATATCGGTGCCTAGTAGTCCTCCAACTGAACAATTATCCTCCGGCTCCATTTTCCATACCATATCATCCTTTCTATAGTTTACCCAATTATATCCTTCATCTCTTGCTATTATGTTTTTAGCGCACTTAATAAATTCGCCATTGTCAAGATAATAATCATATGGATCAATATTAATGGTAACACCATATTTTGTGTAATCCATCCCCCACACTAAGGATGCCTTGATGCCCTCAGGCAATTCATAGACCACAGGCTTATGCTTTATATTCTTCCCTATATAATCATGGGTAAAATCTACGAACAAAACATATTCCATTGTGATATCCAGGATATAAAATCCCTCTCCCGAATAACACATGAAATATGGAAAAACCAGCTCGTCTTCAAGATCTATCTCGTATACCTGCCTTGAATCCTCATATATGGTTACCCTTAAATTATACGTGTCCAGCACCGCTATCC
>ERZ1673695.1562-NODE-1562-length-22500-cov-5.884384_pt1 | contig 22500 bp, 19 predicted proteins | sample MGYA00580225_ERZ1673695 | MGnify/ENA primary metagenome ERZ1673695 (study PRJEB41218, sample SAMN15661739) | gut metagenome | host: Homo sapiens | place: Canada: London | collected 2015-08-20/2019-03-30 | study: EMG produced TPA metagenomics assembly of... | reverse complement strand
AGAGGATTTTTATGCTTTGTTAACAGAACCGAAAAGCTCCATTTTTTCTTTGACGGTCTCTTTAATGGCCTCAAAGCCCGGCGCTAAGAGTTTACGCGGGTCAAAGCCCTTGCCCTCCAAGTCCTTTCCGGCTTCAACATATTTACGGGTAGCGGCGGCAAAACTCAACTGGCACTCAGTGTTGACGTTGATTTTGGAAACGCCGAGAGAGATCGCGGTTTTGATCATATCTTCCGGAATGCCAGTGCCGCCGTGAAGAACCAGAGGCATTTCACCGGTCAGCTTCTGGATTTCGGCCAGTACGTCAAAATTAAGGCCTTTCCAGTTCGCCGGGTATTTTCCGTGAATGTTGCCGATTCCGGCGGCCAGCATGGTCACGCCCAGATCGGCAATCATTTTACACTCGTTCGGATCTGCAACTTCACCCGCGCCGACAACGCCGTCTTCCTCGCCGCCAATGGAACCAACTTCCGCTTCAAGGGACATCCCCTTTTCCGCGGTGATTTTAACAAGTTCTTTGGTTTTGGCAATGTTCTCTTCAATCGGGTAATGAGAACCGTCGAACATAATAGAAGAGAAACCGGCTTCAATGCATTTTAAGCAACCTTCATAGGAACCATGGTCGAGATGAAGGGCGACCGGCACTGTAATTTTGAGCTCTTCAAGCATGCCGTTGACCATGCCGACAACGGTTTTATAGCCGGCCATATATTTGCCTGCGCCTTCCGAAACGCCAAGAATGACCGGTGAGTTGTTTTCCTGCGCGGTCAGCAGCACGGCTTTGGTCCACTCCAGGTTGTTGATGTTAAACTGGCCGACTGCGTATTTTCCAGCTTTCGCTTTGGTAAGCATTTCTTTTGCAGAAACTAACATTTAAAATCCTCCGTTCATGTTTTTTAATTAACAAATTTATTATACACGAAAAAGCGTGCAAAAGCAAACCTTTTGTAAAAGGGAAAACGGTTTTTATCCACTTTTTTTCTCAGGCTCTTCCAGCGCCCCGCACCGTATGCTGTGAAACAGGTACTGCTGGGCGACCCCGGCGCTTTCAAGCGCAAAGGAAGGCAGCCCCGCCGGGTAATATCGTTCCATGACCCGTTTGATCCATGTGTCGACCGGGAAGGCCTCAAGCCGGTGAAAGCCATAGAGGAGGGCACAGTCCGCCACTTTCGGGCCTACCCCCGTAATCTGCATCAATTCAGCTTTTGCTTCTTCGTAGGGAAGGGAGGCGACTTTATTTAGTTCAAGCTGCCCGGAGGCTACCTTCCGGGCAGCGTCGAGGATATATTTTGCTCGGAACCCCGCCCGCAGCCCGGAAAGTTCGTCCAGATTGGAAGAAGCAATCCGCTCGGGAGGAGGAAAGCCGTACTGGCTCTCCCCGAGAGGCTCCCCGAACTGTTCGCAGAGCCGTTTGACAATTCCTTTAATCCGGGGAATGTTGTTGTTCTAGGAAAGGATGAAGGAACACAGCGCTTCCCAGGGGTCCTGGCGCAGGATGGTGATCCCGCCCGCGAATTTGCAGGCCGTTCTGAGCACGGGGTCTGCCTGGTAGAGCTTTTTCCAAGCGGGATATTTGCCGTCCAGGTCGAAATAGTTTCGCCAAAAGGGGAGGGCGTCCTCCGTTATGCCATAAAGAAAGAGCGTTTCGCCCTCCTGCCTTACCGTAAGCGGCCGGTTGCCCGCAACACCCCGGTAAAGCGCCCCGTCCGCCTCCCAGCGGAAGGACTGCCCGCAGTCCAGTGTATCCGCAAGGGAAAAACCCGGGGCGGAAAGGGAAAATGAAGTTGATTTTACAGCCATGGGCCGCACGCTCCTTTTGCTTGTCTGCCTACCAGTTTACCATAAAACCCCGGATTTCGACAGGGGAGAGAGAAAAAATGCGGCTGGAAATTGCAGGATGAGAAAAAACAGGGTATAATGAACCTGTCTGCAGGGAGCCCGCCCGCCGGATGTTCCGGTGGTCTCCCGCGCGGGCAGAACAGGGAAGGAAATAGATAAAGTGGCAGAAAAAGCAAGACGGTATGGTTTGTTTTTGGCGGGCCTTTTTGTAATGGCCCTTGGAATTGCGCTGATGGTCAAGGCGAAGCTGGGTACGTCGCCCATTTCTTCCCTGCCATATATTTTCAGTCTGCGCTTTACCGCTATATCGCTGGGTAGCTTTACAATCCTTTGGAATTTGCTGTTGATCCTGGGACAGGTTGTAGTGCTGCGCAGAAAGTTCCGGTGGTATCAATTGATCCAAATCCCGCTCACCCTTGTTTTCGGGGCGTTTGTAGACCTTGCAAAAGAATTGCTTGGTTTTTTGAATCCCGAAAACTACCTGTTCCAGGCTGCTGTTTTGCTGTTTGGCTGCCTTGTTTTGGCCTTTGGCGTGAGCCTCACTGTGCTCGCCGGAGTGATTATGAATTCGGGCGAAGCGTTTGTTGCGGCTGTAGCGGAACAGACAGGAAAGGATTTTGGGCTGGTCAAGGTCTTTTTTGACAGTTCTCTGGTCCTTCTTTCCGCAGGGCTTTCCTTTGCTTTCTTCGGGATGGTTACCGGCGTCCGGGAGGGGACGGTTATCGCAGCCCTTTTGTCCGGGTTTATCATTCGTATTTTTAACCGCCTTTTAGGCCCGGCGGCGGAACGCTGGCTGACCGGTTCCCAAGCTGGGGAGGAAACGGCTTCAAGATAGGCGTACAAGCATACGGGCTCCCTCGCCGGATTTATTCCCGCGCGCGGTGGGGGAACAAGCTGTTAAATATATACCGCCGGCGCGCGGCGGTAGAATGGAGTCTTAAATGCAGGAACGTATTTACACCATCCCGATCAGTGAAGTTTTTGAACCGAGGGACGGCTGCCCGCTCTGCCGTCTGCGGGACATATTGGAAGAGCGCTGCGTGGAATACATAACGGGTGCGGCCATGATGGAGCCCGATGTCCGGGTGGAGACCAACCGCCTTGGCTTCTGCAAAGACCATTTTGAAATGATGCGCGCCCGCAAGAATAGGCTTTCTTTAGCGCTGATACTGGAGACGCGGCTTGCTGAGGTGCGTAAAAACACCTTTGGGAAAAAGGGCGTATTTGGCAAAAAGCAGGAAAAGCGGGAGCCGACCTGCTATGTCTGCCAGAAAATAGACGGCGTTATGGGAGGGATGGTAGACAACATCCTGAAGCTGTTCGTTTCCGACGCCGATTTTCAGAAGCTGTTTTCCGAACAGGAGACGGTCTGCATGCCGCATTATGAGCTTCTGATGGAAAGGGCTGCCCGAAAACTTTCAAAAAAACAGTTTCCGGCTTTCCAGAAAGCGCTTGACCCGCTGACTGAGCGCTACCTTGCCGCGCTGACGGAGGACGTACACTTTTTCACCACCCGGTTCGACTACCGCTTCGGCGGAAAGGATGCGGAATGGGGCAATTCAAAGGACTCGATTGAGCGGGCGATCTGGTTTTTGACTTCGCGGAAATAACCGCACAAATGTTTGAATCCGACAGGATGTATATTCTATGTATAAAATGAATATACAAATGGTATCATAAAAAATCTTTTTTCCACAGTTTGTCGGAAAAACTGCAATCCGCTAACGGCGCGGGTTTTCCACTTTCTCCACAGAGTTTTCAACAGTTTTGGGCGCGGTTTTCCGCAATTGTGAACGTTTGGAAACAAAATAACTACAAAATGTATATTTAAAACCGGTTCTGTCAATGTTTTTGTTGAAAACCTTGTTTAAACGGTTTAAAGATTGCGGTAAAACGGCGTTTGGCCGTATTGTGGAAAGTGGGGAAGAGCGGAAAATGGTCAAAGGAGTCAATAAGCAGATCGTCGAAATTGTCAATACGGAAAATGAATATTTTGATAAAGCCATCCTTTTTGTCAACCCGGAAAAGTTCGAGTCGGAGCGGGATGAACTGCGGGAACAGGCCGATTTATTCGTGGATGCATATATCCGGAAAAAGGGGCTGGCTCCCCGTCGGGCGCGCGCCTGCGCCCTCAAGAACTTTTTGAAGGTGGGCGGCGGCGCTTTGGGCGGGGCTTTGGTGTCTGCGCTTTTGCTGCTTCACTAAAATTTGGCTTTAAAAACGAGAGGGAGAACTGTTTTATTTTGTCGGAAGTTGTGGTATAATAGCCTCAAACTTAAAACGGCGGCGCGTTGTTTTAGCAGACTTTGTCCGCTTGCGGTATGAGCCGCAGTTTGAGAATATTATATCCATTCATTTCTTTTGCTTTCGCGCAAAAGGCGGCAGTTGTGCCGCGCCGCCTGACGGCGGTCTGGCGGATGGTATAATACCTGTATGTGCGCAGGCGTTATACCGCTTTCTTTTTATAGAGGCAAAAGATGAAAATGCCCGGTGACAGCCGGTTTGGACAGAAAGGGAAACAATGAGGGAAAGTGAAAACCGCCGCGCGGAAGAAAACGGCGTCATTGCGGGGCGCAATGCTGTTTTGGAAGCGCTGAACGCCGGGGTGGAATTGGATAAGCTGTTTGTTGCCGACCGGCAGCAGACTGGGAGTATCAATAAAATCGTGGCGCTGGCCCGTCAGCGCGGCGTTGTGGTCAAGCAGGTAAGCGACCAGAAGCTCAGCGCGATCTGCGGGGGCGAAAACCATCAGGGTGTGGTGGCGACGGCGAGTTGTGCCCGCTACGCTACGGTTGAAGAGCTTTTGAAAGCGGCTTCCCAAAAAGGGGACCCCCCTTTTCTGATTCTGGCTGACGGAGTGGAAGACCCTCACAACCTTGGCGCCCTTATCCGAACGGCGGAAGCCGCGGGCGCGCATGGGCTTATCATCCCCAAACGGCGGAGTGCGTCCCTTTCGGCTATTGTGCAGAAAACGTCCGCTGGGGCGGTGAACCATCTGCCGGTGGCCCGGGTTGCAAACCTTGCCGCTACTATGGACCGCCTCAAAGAAGACGGCTTGTGGTTTTACGCCGCTGATATGGGCGGCGCTTCCTGGTGCGAGCAGGATTATTCCGGCCCGTGCGGGCTGGTTATCGGTTCTGAAGGGGAAGGCGTGAGCCGCTTGGTGTTGGAAAAATGCGACTTCCGCGTCAGCCTACCAATGCTCGGCAAGGTGACTTCCCTCAACGCGTCGGTCGCGGGGGGGATTCTGATGTATGAAATAGCCCGGCAGCGGCTGAATTTGAAAGCAAAATAAAAACTTTAATCATATAGAAACTGAGTGATATCAATGCGGAGGGAAGAATGAGCAAGATGAAAAACCTTTCTGTGGATGAAATCCTGGACGACATCAAACAGAAGAAGAGCGGAAGCCGTGCGGATTCTTCTGCCGCTTCTGTGGATGTAGACAGGCTGGTCGCCGAGATTATGGGGGAGCGGAAAGCCTCACAGCCGGCCGATGCAGAACAGCCCGCGGCGGAATCTGTTCAGTCCCCGGTAAAAACTTCGGATCCCGCGGAAGCGCCGAAGAGGCCGCAGCGGGAGAAGTTCACTGTCAAAATCCAGTTTGAAGAGGAACCGGCGGCGCCCTCAAAAGAAGAGGAACCTCCCCAAAAAGAGGAAGAGTCCGTTTCAACAGTCGACCTGCTCGCCGAGTCGATAGCTGACCAGATCAAGGTGACTCCCGCCCGAAGAGCGGGTACGCCCAAGCCTGAGCCTGAGCCGATCGTCCGGATTATTCCCGACGAACCGGCTTTAGCGGATTCCGCGGTGAATGATCCCATTTCCGTGGTGGATGAACCGACAAAATACATAGATGACGATGGCTTTTTTAAAAAAGCCGCTTCTCCGGAAGGTCCGGATGATGAAGAATCCATTCTGCCGGACCCACGCGCTTTTGAGGCGGTGAAGCAGGAAGCCGTTCCGCCTGCGGAGGCGGCGGATTACCTTGAATACCGCGGCCCGGAGGATGAGAGGGGAGTTTACACTGAAATTCTTTCGGCCCGTGGAAAGCTGATTCTTCGCGTTGTTCTGCTGGCGGTTTTCGGCGGCGTTGCCTTGGTGCTCGCCCTGTTCCAGGAGTTTGCGCCCCAGATGCTCCCCGCGGTTTTGCAGAAGGCGGAGCAGCCCCTTCTTTATTTGATTATCCAGTTTGTACTGCAGGTTTCCTGCCTGTTGAGCTGCTGTTCAATGGTAGGAGAAGGCTTGGTGGCGGCAGTCAAGCTGCGGGCTACCCGGGACAGCCTGCCGGCTCTGGCCGCTCTGGCTGGACTTATACAGACGGTCGCCTGCTTTTTCCAGATCAGCTCCGTTAATGACGCGGCCGTACATATTTACACCCCGGTGGTTGCGGGAATTCTGCTCTGCAGCTGCGGTGCGAAGCTGATGATGGTCAACCGGATGATTCTCAACTTCCGGGTGGTCGCTTCCCCTTACGAAAAATACACAACGGTCCTGATCGATGATGAAAACGCGGCGCTTGAGCTGACACGCGGCTCGGTCGCAGACGTCCCGACCGTTGCCGTTCAAAGAAAAACCGGTTTTGTGACCGATTTTGTCGCCTATTCAACCGACGAGGACGTATCGGACAACTACGCGAAATACCTGACGCCGGTGGGGGTTGGATTTGCTTTCCTTTTGGGAATTGTCTCGGGGATTATGACGGCGAACCCCTATATTGCTTTTACTACGGCTGCCGCGGTGATGTGCGTGTTCGCGCCGTTTTCCTACCTGTTTATGGTCCAGCTTCCAATGTCCCGCGCCGCTAAAAAGTACAGCAGGGACGGCGGAGTCATTCTCTCGCCGAGTGAGCTGGATGATTTCAGCTATACAAACGGGGCTGTTGTCACGGCGCACGATCTCTTCCCGGGCAATTCGGTCAAGCTGTTCGGGATCAAGACTTTTGCCGGCCAGCGGATTGACGAGGCGCTGATGGACGCCGCGAGCGTCATCCGCGAATCCGGAAGCGTTCTGACAAACGTATTCGCCCAGATCATAGGTGGGGATGAAAAACTCCTGCGCCCTGTGGATTCTCTCGTCTATGAGGATGGAATGGGGATTTCCGCCTGGGTGGCGAACAAACGGGTGTTGATCGGCAGTCGCGAGCTGATGATCAACCACGGGATCAGCGTGCCGTCCCGCGATTACGAGGAGCGTTATTTAAACGAGGGGCACGACCTGATTTACCTGTCAACATCCGGGGAGCTGACAGCGGTTTTCTTGGCGAAATTTTTTGCGGCGCCTGAGGTGAAGGAGGCGATCCAGCGTCTCAGCGAGAACGGTATTCACCTGACCATCAAATCGGTTGACGCGGTAATTACCCGGCAGAAGATGGCCGAAATCTTTGATGAGGACCCCTCTTGCTTCAAAATACTGCCGTCACGGCTTCACCCGGTTTACGACCGGTATGGTTCGGCGCAGGAAAGGGGCGGGAGCTCGGTGCTGAGCAATGGCACGTTTCAGTCTTTCAGCGGTTCCCTTGTGGGGGCGAAGCGGCTCCGAATGTCTATCCTGCTGGGAAGCGTCGTCCAGTTTGCGGCCATTGGCCTGGGGCTTCTGATGATGATTATCCTCACCCTGATTTCGGGGATGAGCGAAATGAAGGTGCTTTCACTGTTTTTGTACCAGCTTGTCTGGCTGGTGCTCACCCTATTGCTCCCCCGGCTTAAATCGGTATAAATTTGTTTTAAGGCAGAGCACAATTGTCCTCTGCCTTTATAATTGCCGTAAACGCGGAGGTTCTGGACAGTTTTAATATGTCTGAACCTTTAAATCCCTGTCTGCGGTCTTTCCGGTGACCTTACAGGAAAAAGAAGTTTTAGCTTCACAGGATGGAGAACACAAGGTGCGTGGACAGCCCGTGGGGTTTGCGGGATGTGCGTGCCGCCAATGATTTTAAACAAATTGGTTTTGGCATTGCCGGTACGCCGTGCGTGGGGCTTGCCGTTCCATAACCGAATTAATTTTTTGTTGCATTTAAATACACCTAATGCAACGCCTTTTTTGATTTGTTCAAAAAGCGAGAATACTGCCTGTGGTATTTGTAGTGAAAGCAAAGAAGCTATAACAATTTATTGTAGTTGACGCGCTGTCTGTTCCGGCTTCCTATGAGGTCCCGGCTTTTGCCGGGGCTTTTTTAGTTTGGGCGGCTGCATATTCGCTTGGCCTTCCGCATAGTTTTAAACAGGACAAGCGCGGGGAAAGGTTTTTGTGAAAAACAATCAAAAATTTATCATATATTTAGCACAAAAGACCGGGAAAATCCATTGCGCAATCTATGCAAATATGATATAATTCAAACATTGAATTGAAACTTTGTATACAGTTTCAACAAAGAAGGAGTGGTCATATGAGCCGTTTAGGGGCGGATAGGATTAAGAATGTTGCGTTGGCTGGTCATGCGGGGTCTGGAAAGACATCGCTGGCGGAAGCAATGATGTTTAAAGCAGGTGTCATTGACCGCCATGGCAAGGTTGCCGAAGGAAATACGGTATGTGATTTTGATCCGGAAGAAGTAAAGAGAAGGGCGTCTTTATCGCTCTCGGTTGCACAGTTTGGGTATAACGATGTCAAGCTGAATCTTTTAGATACGCCCGGGCTGTTTGATTTTGCCGCCGGCCTTTATGAAGGCGTCAGCGCGGCAGACAGCGTTCTGATTGCCGTTTCCGGCAAATCGGGTGTTACGGTAGGCGCAAAAAAAGCTTACAAGCTGGCTAAAAAGTGTGGAAAAGCCACTATGTTTTTTGTTGGGAAAATGGACAGCGAAAACGCTGATTTCTATAAAGTTCTGGAGAGCCTGAAGGCTGAGTTCGGCCCGTCAGTCTGTCCGGTTGTCGTGCCGTATTCTCAGAACGGGAAAGTGGAATGCTATATAAACCTTCTGGAGATGCGCGCGTATAAATACGATAAAAACGGCGGCGCCGTTCAGGTTGAAATGCCAGACAGCGAACACAGGTTGGACGGCCTGATCGCCGCTATCAGCGAAGCGGTTGCCGAAACGGATGAAGAGCTTTTTGAAAAGTTTTTCTCCGGTGAACAGTTTACCTATTTTGAGTTGATCAACGGGTTACATAACGGAATTAAAAATGGCGGTATCACCCCGGTTCTCTGTGGAAGCGCGCAGGAACTTCAGGGGATCGATATGCTGCTGGAGGCTGTCGCCAAAATGCTTCCGTCAGCTGCTGAGGCTTCTGGAAAGGAAGCGGTCTGTGCCGATACTGTCATTAATGTCGACTGCGACGAGGGTTCCCTTTTAAGCGCCTATGTTTTTAAAACGGTTGCGGATCCTTTTGTCGGAAAACTTTCCTACATCAAAGTGGTTTCAGGTATTCTCACACCTGAAAGCGCCGTTGTTAATATGACTTCGGGCCAGCCGGAGAAAATGGGCAAAATGCTGGCTGTCCGGGGCAAAAAGCAGGATGAGGTCAAAGAGGCTGGCGCGGGCGACCTGGTGGCGGTTACAAAATTGAACGCCTTGACCGGCGATACCCTCTGCGACCCGAAGCGCCAAGTGGTTTTTGAGAAAACAGAATTCCCGCAGCCATGCTATTCCATGGCGGTCAAAACGTCCGCCAGCGGTGATGAAAGCAAGGTTTCAAATGGGATCCACCGCCTGCTTGAGGAAGACCTCACGCTGGGCTTTGAACTCAATACCGAAACCCACCAGCAGATTCTGAGCGGGCTGGGTGAGCAGCATCTCGATGTGGCCGTTGCTAAACTTAAGAACAAATTCGGCGTGGCGGTCGAGCTGGAACCGCCGATTATCGCCTACCGTGAAACCATCCGCAAAAAGGTAAAGGCGGAGGGGAAACACAAAAAGCAAACCGGCGGCCACGGCCAGTACGGCCATGTGGTTATCGAGTTTGAGCCATGGGACTGCGACGACCTGATCTTTGAAGAAAAGGTATTCGGTGGCTCCGTCCCGAAAGGATATTTCCCCGCGGTTGAAAAAGGACTGCGTGACAGCGTCCTGAAAGGCGTTCTCGCAGGCTATCCGGTTGTAGGGCTGAAGGCAACCCTGCTCGACGGCTCTTATCACCCGGTGGATTCATCTGAAATGGCCTTTAAAACGGCGGCTGGCATTGCCTACCGCGAGGGGATTTCTCAAGCGTCCCCGATTCTTCTCGAGCCTATCGGCCTTCTCAAAGCAGTTGTGCCGGATGATAAGACCGGTGATCTGATGGGCGATTTGAATAAGCGCCGCGGCCGCGTTCTTGGGATGAATCCCGAAGAGCCGGGCTATACCGTAATTGAGGCGAACGTCCCAATGTCAGAAATGCAGGATTTTGCGAATACTTTGCGCCAGATGACCCAGGGCGACGGAAGCTTTACAGTTTCGTTTGAGCGATATGAACCGCTGCCCGAGCAGCTGCAGGCTGCCGTGATCCAGAAAGCGGCGGAGATTTTCGGGAAATAATTGGTACTGATTCGGAACACAGAGACATATACATTACTAATGCGTCAGCAAGTAGGGGGTAATGTAATATGTTTCTGTGTTCTATCCGTATGTCCAAAATAAAGATTTTCGCTGTTTTTGCGGCAATTCTCGCGGTCGGGATTGTTTCCATTGTGCTGATTACCTCGTCGTCAAATTCCAATAAGACGCCTGACACTATGCCGCCGGTCGAAATGATGACGGCTGAGACCAACGATCAGCGGATGGCTTTTTTGGAATATTTTGGATGGAAAGTCGTCGCCGATCCTACCGAGGTGGCTGAAGTTGTGATTCCAAGCGAATTTGACGACGTCTACCAGAACTACAATGCCATCCAGAAGCAGCAGGGGATGGACCTGGAAGGGTATAAGGGGAAAACGGTACAGCGTTACGTCTACCTTGTCACCAATTATCCTGACGGAAAGACGAATGTTTTTGCCCATCTTTTAATCTGTGACAACGTCATCGTCGGCGGAGATATTGCTTCCAGCGAGCTGGATGGCTTCATGCACGGTTTTATAAAACCGTAATTCAATTAAAAAATAGCAACGAAATGACAGCGCTACCTAAGATTGTTTTTTAGGTGGCGCTGTGTTATGCTTTAAATAAGAATATTTCGCATTTGTGGAGCGGAGTATAGGAGTGCTGAAAGTAATTGTTATATGTTTGGCGAAAACATGAGGTTTTAAATGGAAAAAGTTTTACTTGATACGGATATTGGCGGGGATATTGATGATGCGATTTGCCTTGCTTATTTGTTAAAAGAGCCCCGGTGCGAGCTTCTCGGTATTACAACTGTTAGCGGGGAAGTGGAAAAACGAGCGGAAGTGGCAGATGCGATTTGCAAAGCCGCAGGTCAAAAAATACCAATTGTTGCAGGTTTGGACACAACTCTGCAGCCAATTCCTGTGTATCCCATACCGGAAGGGGCGGACGCACTGAATCGATGGAAACATCAAACCTATCAAAAAGGAGATGCCCCAGCTTTTTTATACCAAAAAATTAAGGAACACCCCTATGAGGTGATATTGATTGGAATTGGCAGTATGACCAATATTGCCGCTTTGTTTCGCGCTTATCCGGATGCTGTTCGTTTGTTAAAGGGCCTTTATGTGATGAATGGCTATTTTGGAACACAGCCGTTGCCGGAGCCTTGGTATAATTGGAACTCGTGGGCTGATCCGTTGGCCTCTCAAATTGTATTTTCGTCTAGCACTGTGACACACAAGGTATTTCCGCTTGAAGTTACAGGTTCTCTTACAATAGAGCCTAAGGCGGCGGAATCCGTTTTTATAGGGGACACGGATTTGATGAAGGCGGTATTCGATTTTGGCCATAACTGGCTTGAAAGTTCGGGAAAGCTGACGCTGCATGACCCTTTAGCCGCTGTTTCTGTCTTTTACCCGGATATTTGCCGCTTTGAGCGAGGCTTCGTTACGGTTGAAACCAACGAGAGCAGCAAAATGGGATTAACAAGATTTTCACCAAATGAAAATGGAAATGTTGAAATTGCCAGAAGCGTGGAAAAAGAACGTTTTTATCGTATTCTATCTGCTAATATTAAGGAGAGGTAATCAATGCGCCTTGACCGTTTTCTGACAGGGCAGAATATATCCAGCCGGAAAGAGGCGAAGGAGCTCGCAAAAGCCGGGCTCATCACTGTCAACGGCGCTGTGGTGAAAGATACGTCTGTAAACATTGACCCGGAGGCCGATCTGGTGGCAGTGCGCGGCGTGCCGGTTCACTATAAAAAGCATCTTTATATTATGCTCAATAAACCGGGCGGCGTGGTATGTGCCACCGAGGATAAACGTCATCGAACTGTTTTGGACCTCCTGCCTGAATCGCTTCAAAGAAGAGGGCTTTTTCCGGCGGGCAGGCTGGATATTGATACCGAGGGGTTTGTGCTGATTACCGACGACGGTAATTTCGCCCATAAAATGCTTTCGCCAAAGCACCATGTTCCCAAAACTTACCGGGCGGTCCTGGCTCATGCTATCGGGGAAGATGAAATAGAGCGGTTTTGCTCCGGCGTTGTGCTGGAGGACGGAACGCCCTGTCTCCCGGCGGAGCTCACCGTGCTGGAGGACGGTGGGAAACCGTTGGTGGAGGTTATCTTATATGAGGGGAAATTTCACCAGGTTAAGCGGATGTTCCAGGCTGTCGGCAACCGGGTAGAGGCTCTCAGCCGGGTAAAAATCGGCGCTCTTCCGCTTGATCCGGATTTGCCGCCGGGTGGGGCAAGAGAAATTTTGCACAAAGAATGTTTGCTAATTTTAGGCAGTAATTCAAATGAAAAATGAACATTTTTTGTACGCCAGAGCAATTTTAGTAAATATATATAAACTGGATTTTGAAACTTTGGCTATTAACCTTATTGCTTTTTGTCGGCTCGATTTGTTATAGTATAAGTGCGATGTTGCTACAAATTATTAGGAGGTATATAGAATGGCAAACTTATCATTGCGTAACATTCAGAAGGTTTATCAGGGCGGCGTTCAGGCTGTTTCTGACTTTAATCTTGAAATCGAAGACAAAGAGTTTTTAATTTTGGTCGGTCCTTCCGGCTGTGGTAAATCCACAACCCTTCGTATGATCGCTGGCCTTGAAGAAATCACTGGCGGCCAGCTGTACATAGGCGATGAACTGATGAACGACGTTGCTCCGAAAGACCGCGATATTGCAATGGTTTTCCAGAGCTATGCGCTGTATCCGCACATGACCGTTTTCGATAACATGGCGTTCGGTCTGAAACTCCGTAAAACTCCGAAAGACGAAATTAAACGCCGCGTTGAAGAAGCTGCGAGGATTCTTGATATCACCCACCTGCTTGACCGTAAGCCGAAAGCTCTTTCCGGTGGTCAGAGACAGCGTGTTGCTCTTGGCCGTGCTATCGTCCGTGAGCCGAAGGTCTTCCTCTTTGACGAACCTCTTTCCAACTTGGATGCGAAGCTCCGTGCTCAGATGCGTACCGAGCTGACCAAACTGCATTACCGTCTCGGTACAACTTTCATCTATGTAACCCACGACCAGATCGAAGCTATGACAATGGGTGACCGTATTGTTGTTATGAAAGACGGTTTCATTCAGCAGGTTGATAACCCGCAGGCTCTGTACGACAAACCGTGCAACATCTTCGTTGCTGGGTTCATTGGATCTCCGCAGATGAACTTTGTGGATGCTACGCTGGTTGAAGAGGACGGAAAAATTTACTTCACTTTTGGCAAGTACAAAATCCCGCTTCCGGCAGCAAAAGCCGACAACGAAAAAGTTCGTGCTTCTATTGGTAAGGAAGTTGTAGTTGGTATTCGTCCGGAAGGAATTCATGATGAAGAAATGTACCTCTCTACCATGACTGATGGTATTGTTGAGTGTGACGTTGACGTTGTTGAGCTGATGGGTGCTGAGACTTATATTTACTTCTCTGTTGAAGGCATTAACATGACCGCTCGTGTTTCCCGTACAAAAGCTCGTCCGGGCGACAAAGTTAAAATGGCGATTGACCTCAACCGCATTCACATCTTCGATAAAGAAACCGAGCAGGTTATTTGTAACTAAGTTTGCTGTTTTAAAAGACTGCCGCAATACTGCGGCAGTCTTTTTGCTTTGTAAAAAATGCCGCTGCCATTAAAACCAGCGGCGGTTTTTGACAGAAAAATATTTCCATTGCCGCTTTTACGGTTTATTAACAATTTAAAAATTAAAATGTGTTACAATTTGTAATATATTGGGGCGATTTAAGGCGACTTTTTAACAACATAACAAAAACAGACAGGTTTTTCTCCGCAAGTTGTTGCAAAATGTTAAAATATTATGTAAAATAAGATTTGAATTGTATTATTTTTTATGTAAGAGGGGATAAATTATGTCGAACCGGTTGTTTCAGGGCATTGTTCATCAAATGAGAGATACAATCGACCGCGTTATCGGTGTCGTAGATGATCAGGCCACCATCATTGCATGCAGTGAGTTGTCCCGTATAGGCATTACCAACGAGTTTATCTCGCTGGATATCACAGAGGGGCACGATGTTTTTGTGCGTGACGGTTTAACTTATAAACCGTTTGGTTCGCATATCAAACCGGATTTTGCAGTTTTTGTCGAAGGGGTGGATGACGCCGCGGCGAAATATGCGCAGATTCTTGCGGTTTCTCTTTCCAGTATCAAGCAGTATTACGATGAAAAGTATGACCGCAATAACTTTATCAAAAATGTCGTTCTCGATAATATCCTGCCGGGCGACATCTATGTTAAGGCCAGAGAGCTCCACTTTAACACCGACGTCAGCCGTGTTGCTCTTCTCATCCGAATTACTTCATCCCATGAGGTTTCGGCATATGACGTCATCCAGAATCTGTTCCCTGACAAGCAGAAGGATTTTGTCTTCAATATTAGCGAAAGCGATATTGTCCTGATTAAGGAAATCAAGCCAACTATTGAGTCCAAGGACCTGGAAAAACTGGCCTGTTCAATTGTCGATACCCTTTCAAGTGAGTTTTATACCAAGGCAGTCGTTGGAATCGGTACGCCGGTTATCGGCGTAAAAGACCTTGCCCATTCCTTTAAAGAGGCGCAGATTGCGCTGGAGGTCGGGAAGGTATTCGATACCGATAAAGCCATTGTCAGCTATGACAACTTGGGAATCGCCCGGTTAATCTACCAGCTGCCGACTACTCTTTGTGACACTTTTTTGAAGGAAGTGTTCAAACGAGGCTCAATTGAGTCACTTGATTATGAAACCTTATTTACCATCCAGAAGTTTTTTGAGAATAACCTGAACGTTTCCGAAACGTCCAGAAAGCTGTTTGTTCACCGGAACACCCTGGTTTACCGCCTAGAAAAGATTAAAAAACTGACTGGGCTTGACCTGCGTGAGTTTGACCACGCGATTATTTTCAAAATTGCCTTGATGGTGAAAAAATACCTGACTTCAAATCCGGTTAAATTCTGACCGGACTCTCTTGCGGCAGCAACAGGACGAGTGGACGTAAGTGAATGATTATCTTGAATTGTGGTGCATAGTATGATTAATTTCAAAGACGTTTCCTTTGCTTACGGAAACGGAAACATGGTGTTGAAAAATATCAACCTGAACGTCGACGCCGGGGAATTTGCCTTTGTGGTAGGCTCGTCCGGCGCGGGAAAAAGTTCGTTGTTTAAGTTGATTCTGCGGGAGGTTCTTCCGCTTGAAGGGTCTGTTGTTGTCAATGGGTACGACCTGAAAAAGTTAAAAAAACGGGAAGTCCCGGGCTTCCGCCGTTCCATTGGCGTGGTGTTCCAGGATTTCCGCTTAATTCCCAGCATGACGGTGTTTGACAATGTGGCGTTCAGCTTGCGTGTTACGGACGCTTCAAGGCGGTTTATCCGCAACCAGGTACCGTATGTGCTGGATTTGATGGGATTGGTTCACAAGGCGAAAAGCTACCCCAATGAACTCTCCGGCGGTGAACAGCAGAGGGTTGCTTTGGCGCGCGCGCTTGTAAACGATCCGCCCCTGATTATTGCGGACGAGCCAACCGGGAACGTAGATCCCGAGCTGTCATATGAAATTGTAGAACTCCTGCGTGAAATCAATAAATGCGGGACCACAATCCTGATGGTGACCCATGAGCACGACCTGGTCCGTTATTTCGGCGGGCGCACCATTACGGTGGAGAACGGAAGTATTGTGTTTGATGATTATGTAGGAGGAAACGATGAAAGCCAGCAGCTTCAAATACCTCGTTAAGGAGGGCGCGACCAATGTGTGGCTCAATCGGCTGATGTCTTTGGCGTCGGTTGGAGTTTTGACCACCTGTTTGCTTCTAATTGGTTTTTCCCTGCTGATTACAGCAAACATCAACAACATGGTTGATTACATAGGCGACCAGAACGAGGTCGTATTCTTTATTAAGGACGATGCGACCCAGGAGCAAATTGACGAAACATTTGCCTCGCTTAAAAATGACGAACGCCTTTTCGACGTTGTGTATACCGATAAGGCGCAGGCACTTGAAGAGTATAAGGAAACGATGGGTGACAGCGCAATTCTGCTGGAAGGCTTGGAGGGAGAAGACAACCCGTGCCCTGCCTCTTACCGGTTTAAGGTCGCGGACCTTTCTCAAACGTCGGCGATTGTCGGTGAGCTGGAAAGCAACCCAATTAAGGAACTGATTAACGCGCCGACCGATGTTGCCGATACTATGACAAACGTCAAAGATATGATCAATGTCTTCGGTCTGGTGCTGGTCGTTGTGCTGGTTGTTGTGTCCCTTGTCATCATTGCTAATACAATCCGGGCGACTGTTTTCAGCCGCCGGCGCGAAATTAACATTATGAAATATGTTGGGGCGACCAACAATTTCATCCGAGTGCCTTTCTTTGTAGAAGGAATTTTAATCGGCGCAATTGCTGCGATTTTGGCCTTTTTGCTGATCTGGGGCGGTTATTCCCTTCTTTTCAATTATATGACAAATCATGCTTCCGTCTGGCTTAAGCAGCTGCTGAGCAGTATCATTCCGTTTAGCCAGATTGCGTGGCCGCTGCTGGGCTGCTTTATGGGCTCCGGCGTGATTGTCGGCACGGTAGGCTGTACCTTTAGTATCCGGAATCATCTCAAGGTTTAAGCGGGGAGGGTAACAGGATGATGAAAAAAAGAGTTTGTGTAAAAGTCATAGCAGTCTTGCTTTTCTGCACTGTGCTGACCGGTGGTTTGGTTTCCATGCCTTCCTATAAGGCGGAGGCTGTTACCCAGCAGGAACTTGAAGACAGGCTAAACGATTTAAAGGATGAGGAAGCAAGAATTGCCTCGGAGCTTAAAAAGGCCAAAAATGATGTTGCGAATCAGCAGGCCTATCAAACGCAGCTGAGCTATCAGATTAATAACACAGAGAACCAGATTACGGCGCTTAGCCAGCGAATAGGTGTGCTGGACACGCAGATTTCTGAGAAGACGGCCGAAATTGAACAGACTCAAAAAGAAATTGATGAAAGTTTTGATCTGTTCAAAAAACGGCTTCGCGCCATGTATATGTCAAACGATGCAACTGTGTTGAGCGTCCTGTTCGGCAGTTCTACCTTTGCGGAGTTTTTATCGGCGGCGGAGACTACTCAGCGGATTGCCGACCACGACGACAAACTGATTAAAGAGCTAACCGCCAAAAAACAGAAAATAGAAGAGGATAAGGCGGCGATTGAGCAGTCGCGCAAGCAGATAGAAGCGGACAAGGCATCACTTGAAGCCAAGCAAAACCAGCTTAACCAGGCCAAAGCGGAATCGAATGAAACGCTGGCGGATCTGCAGGCGATTGAGAAAAAAGCGGGAATGACCTATAAGCAGGTTGTTGCGGAAATGGAAAAGGCCGATGCGGAACTCCAGTGGTTTATTCAGCAGAATCAGGGCGAAGGGGAACTTTCCCCCGGCGGATGGTTATGGCCAGTGGCCGGCTATACCCGGATTTCAAGTCCGTTTGGCTACCGTATCCTTAACGGGGTTCAGGAGTTCCATAAGGGAATTGATATTCCGGCTGCCTATGGGCATCCGGTCCGGGCTGCAAAATCGGGTGTGGTTATCCGCGCCGACCTCAGCAGTTCTTATGGCAACATTGTCATCATTGACCACGGCGGAGGGTTTTCTACGGCTTACGCGCACAATTCCTCTTTGAAGGTTTCAAAAGGGCAGACTGTAACACAGGGGCAGACAATTGCACTGATTGGTTCGACCGGCTGGTCAACCGGCAATCACTGCCACTTTGAGGTGCGCATTAACGGTGTTGTGCAGAATCCGCTCAACTATGTGAGAGCTACCGGCTGATGACAACAGGATGAACAGTTAATTTGGAGGAAACGGCGGATGAATAAAAAGATATCCCTGGGTGCGGCGATCAGTTTTATGGCGGTCGTCGCCGCCATTACCTTTACCATTACCATGATCTTTTCGCTGAACATTTTCAACGACAAGGTTTATAACGTAAAGGAACGGGAAGAGCTTTATAAAAAGGTCTCTGAGCTTGACCATCTGATCCGTCAGAACTATATTGGAGAGCTGGATGAGCAGTATTTGCTCGATGAGCTCTCAAGCGGGTTGATGAATGGAACGAGCGATCCGTACGCCGCCTATTACGACGCTGAAACGTTCAGCCGCCTGCAGGCAATTGAACAGGGAAAACTCGTAGGAATTGGCGCAAGCCTTTCCAGGGATGAAAGCGGTTATATCCGTCTGAGCAAGGTGTACAGCGGCTCGCCCGCGGCTTCGGCGGGGCTGAAGGACGGCGACCTGATTGTGGCGGTAGACGGTGAAGACGTAAAAGTAACCGGCTATTCCAAGGCACTGGAAAAGCTGATGGGAGAACCCGGTACTAGGGTGTCGGTCACATACCGCCGGGATAGTGTGGACAATAGCTGTGAGGTACTCCGAAAAACTTTTGAGGTGCCCGTGGTTTCAATGGAAATGCAGGACGACGGAAACGCCTACATTAAAATATCTGCTTTTTCAGAAGCAGCTGTCAAACAATTCCGTTCTATTTTGAATAAGGTGGCGACCGAAGGCGCTACCGGTATTGTCTTTGACCTGCGCAATACAGCGGGCGGCGATCTTGACAGCGCCTGTGAAATGCTGGATATGCTGCTCCCGGCTGGAGACCTTCTTTCCGCTACGTATAAGGATGGTACAACGCAGCTTCTCAAACGTTCTGACAGCAATGAGTTGGTCCTTCCCATGGTGACGCTTATCAACAGCAAGACCCAATATGCGGCTGAGCTTTTTGCTGCGGATCTGAGCGATTATGAAAAATCCAAGCTTGTGGGTACCAACACCTATGGGCAGGGCGTAATGCAGGAGTCCTACCAGCTCAAGGATGGCAGCGGTGTTGTAATGAGCAGTGCGTATTTTAACCCCGCTGTCAGCGCGAACTTCAATGAAACCGGGATAAAGCCTGACTATGAAGTCACTCTTTCGAGCGACGCTGAAAAAAAACTGGCATACGGCGAGCTGGTCAAAGCAGACGACGCTCAGTTGATAAAGGCCCTTGAGGTTTTGGATACTTCCAAATAACTTAGCGTAAGGTCCTGAAGCTAATTTTGAGCGGGCGGTTCTGCGTTTGTTGGGAATACTACCTTGTATGGCTTTGTAATAAACGTATTTCTTTTCCACCCTGTTCATATAATTTGATAGCCGCCCGGCTTGGCGGCGTCAAAGTTATAGGAACAGGGTGGATGCTTTTTATGTTTGTTGTGATTACGGGGAAGGAAGCGGTTTATCAAAACGGGGGAATATTTCGGAAAGGCTTTTCAGTTAAGGCAGTTGCTTACCCGGGCGGGTCTTACCGGCTGGTTACGCTGAAAAGCCGGCGGGTGAAATGGAAAAAGCTTTCGGGCGAATTGGGAGCTGCGGCAGCGCACGCAGTGGTGTGCAACGGAATTGTGCTGCCGGCCGACTGTGGAATTATACCGCAGGATACGGCTGAAATCAGTTATGTTTTTTTAAAGAATGCGGTAGAATATCTGCTTTTGAATACGCCGATACCCATTCAAAAGCGTCGGGCAACTATTATTGACCTGCGGGGCGTTTACCACGACCTTGCAAGGGTGATGGCAAAATACTGTGCCCTGCTCAAAGTTGTGACGCTCCACCGGGAGAGTTACGACCACCTTTCGGAACAGCTCCGGGAAGAGTTCGGCGCTGTGATGCAGATTACCGATGTAATGGATCATCCCAACGACAACCTTATGATTGTATCCCCCAAGGGGTTTGGAGCGGATTTTGCCGGAGCGGTCACCGTCCCGGTCATCACATTGGAGCCTGAACAGTTCAAAGGGGTGGAAACGGTGAGCGGATTTTCAGCCGCCGATCTGTCTGTTTTTAACTTAACGCTGCCGGAAGGAGTAAACCTGCTGCAGCTTGCTGCGGTTTTATATGGTGTGGAAACCCACCGGGAACTTAAAAATTTCTTACCGGGGCGCTGTGTTTTGGATAAACGAGAGCTGACGCTGCAAAATATCCTGGAAGAGAGATTCTCGCTTGACACGGGGGAATAGATTTAATATAATAGGTACATTGTAAACGTCACAGAAGCTTCCTTTATGGGAGGCTTTTGTTACTAAGGAGGAGTTTGTGTGTCTGCAAAACAGGTTGTTCTGACCGAAGACGGTTTGAAACGTTTGGAAATAGAGCTGGAAGAGCTCAAAACGATAAAACGGAAAGAAGTAGCAGAAAAAATTAAGGTTGCGCTTTCTTTCGGCGACCTTTCTGAAAACAGCGAATATGACGAGGCCAAAAACGAACAGGCCATGGTTGAAGCCCGTATTGTCCAAGTGGAAGGAATTTTGAAAAATGTCAAGGTTCTTGAGTCGGACGATCTTGGAACTGATGTTGTAAATCTCGGTTCCCGGTTGAAAATCCGTGATGTGGAATTTGACGAGATTATGGAGTACCACCTTGTCGGTTCAACGGAGGCTGATCCTCTCAACGGTAAAATTTCGGACGAATCCCCGGTTGGCAAAGCGCTTTTGGGGCACCGCGTAGGGGAAACCGTAGAGGCGGAGACTCCTTCTGGCATGGTTCAGTTTGAAATTCTGGAAATTATGAAATAAGTCTTTCAAACAAAGGGCGCAAGCCCTTTGTTTACGTATTGGTCATAAAAATGTCAGACAGACGTATTGATTGGCTTGAAACAGGAGGTTAAAATTAATGAGTGAACAAATCAGCGAGGCGGCCTTGCGGGAAGAGCTGAACGAGCAGCGGCGGGTGCGCCGCGAAAAGCTCGCGGAACTGCAGGCGGCGGGGAATAATCCATATGAGATTACGACCTATGACGTCACCCACACCGCTCGGGAAATCCGCAGCCGTTTTGAGGAACTGGAGGGCAAACCGGTTTCTTTGGCCGGCAGGATAATGAGCCGCCGAAAAATGGGAAAGGCAAGCTTTATTGACATCCGTGATAACACCGACCGAATGCAGTCCTATGTCCGGCTTGACGATGTGGGGGAAGAAAGTTACAACGCCTTTAAAAAGTGGGATATCGGTGATATCATTGGCCTCAAGGGCACAGTGTTTAAAACCAAAACAGGGGAAATTTCTATTCATGCGACTGATATTGTCCTGCTCTCCAAATCACTCCTTCCTCTTCCGGAGAAGTTTCACGGTCTGACCGATACCGACACCAGGTACCGTCAGCGGTATGTTGACCTGATTGTCAACCCGGAAGTGCGGGATACGTTTTATAAAAGGAGCCAGATTTTAAAAGAGATCCGCGCTTATCTTGACAACAAGGGTTACCTGGAAGTAGATACCCCTGTTCTCCATACTCTTGAAATAGGCGCGGCCGCCCGGCCGTTTGTCACCCATCACAATGCTCTTGATCTTGATATGTACCTTCGGATTGAAACCGAGCTTTACCTAAAACGGCTGATTGTCGGTGGTTTTGACCGGGTTTATGAGGTCGGCCGTATTTTCAGGAATGAGGGAATGGATACATCTCATAACCCTGAGTTTACTTCTGTGGAAATGTACCAGGCGTATACTGATTATTTTGGAATGATGGATCTGATTGAAGATATGTATAAGACCATCACGAAAAATGTCTGCGGAACTGGGGTCATTACCTACCAAGGCACTGAAATTGACATGGCGTCCCCTTGGGTGCGGATGACGATGGTGGAGGCCGTAAAAAAATATGCGGGCGTTGACTATAACGAGTGGGAAACCGACGAAGCCGCCCGCACCTGCGCCAAAGAGCGCGGTGTTGAGGTTGAAGAAGGCGCTGCCGCTACTAAGGGTCATGTCCTGATTGCTTTTTTTGAGGCGTTCGTAGAGGACAAGCTGGTTCAGCCCACTATCATTTACGATTATCCGGTAGAGAATTCCCCGCTGGCGAAGAGGAAAACGTCCAATCCTGCATTTACCGAACGGTTTGAGTATTTTATTTATAACCGTGAAATGGGCAATGCTTTTTCTGAGCTAAACGACCCGATTGACCAGAAGGAACGGTTTGTAAAACAGGTAGAGGCCAAACGTGCGCAGGGGGCTAATGCTGAAGTTGACGAGGATTTTATTACAGCGCTTGAATACGGTATGCCGCCGACAGGCGGTCTCGGTTTTGGCCTTGACCGGCTGGTAATGCTGTTGACCGACAGCGCGTCGATTCGTGATGTATTGCTTTTCCCGACAATGAAGCCGTTGGACTCCGACAAGAAGGCTTCCAAGGAAGTTTCGG
>ERZ1673695.1561-NODE-1561-length-22518-cov-5.409295_pt1 | contig 22518 bp, 17 predicted proteins | sample MGYA00580225_ERZ1673695 | MGnify/ENA primary metagenome ERZ1673695 (study PRJEB41218, sample SAMN15661739) | gut metagenome | host: Homo sapiens | place: Canada: London | collected 2015-08-20/2019-03-30 | study: EMG produced TPA metagenomics assembly of... | reverse complement strand
GAAAAGCTCCTTTATTTTGCATGTTGCCTGCATTAGCAAAAGAAAAACTGCCCTAACCTGCGGGTAAATCCATTTTTCCACAGCCGGTATTCCTGAATCGTCCGGATTTTTCTAAATTTCCCATAACTGCCCATGTCAGCGTAGGCCAACGTCATTTCAAGCTGATCCGGTGTAAGCTTGTCCTTGAAACAGCCGGCAAAATCCCCGGCCTGCAGGTAGGTTTCCATCAACACCCTGCGGGCGTTCTGGAACTTTGCCATCCGCTTCGCATTGTAGCCAAAAGAACGGACATTCTTTGCCCCCACCTGATTCTCCCCATGCTGCCGATACAAAATTGTCGGCTCGCTCACATACCCGATTGCGCCAAAAGCGGCCGCAACCAGCCCGCACCACCAATCGTGCATAATGAGGTTCGGCGGAATTTTTGGAGACAGCAATGCCAAAAGCGAGCGGTTGACCATCATAGTACAGCCGGTGACGTTGTTCTGCACCAGAAGTTCACCAAGGCTTTTCCGGCCCGGATCGAGGTTTTGCTGAAAAAACATCGACCCGGCAACAACCTTTAATTCAGCGTCAGCCACCTTCAAATCTGTGTGGACCAATAGAGGCACGTTTTTGCCATACTGCTGTTCCAGGTCGAGCATCGCCGCAAAGGTCCGCTCCACTTTGTCCGGCAACCAGACATCGTCATGGTCGCAGGTCATGGCATAATCAGCATCCGCTTTCAAAAGCAGGTCATAAAAATTATACTTGCTGCCGCCAAGGTTTTTTTCATTGATACAGAACGAAATTTTTTCGGGATAGGCCGCCTGATAGCTCCTGACAATTTCCGCCGTCCGGTCGGACGACTGGTCATCCTGAATGGTCAGATGCCATTCCTGCGCCGTCTGCCCGAGAATCGATTCAATTTGCTCGCCAATATATTTTTCACTGTTATAAGAGGCCAATAAAATTTCAATCATCACAATTTCCTGCTTTTTCGATTTCCTTAGACATTTTAACGCATTTACGGTAAGAAGTCAAAAACAGCGTCAGGAAAGAAATGTCCAGAACCAGAATCAAACACGCATAAGTAATTGCGGCGCCCAATATACCGTAGTGCTCTACCATAAACGGCGGAAGAATCCAGGAAAAAGCAAAGGTAACCAAATACCCCCAGAACGCCTGGCGCTGGCAGCGCATTACGGTCAGAGCATAAAAAATCAGCACATTTATAGCAGAAATCCCGCCGCCGAGCAGAATTATCATAAGCGGCCACTGGTAAGAGGAGAGATCAGTCGCGTAAAACCAGGAAAGAAGCGGGATGCCGAAAACCCACCCAAAGGCAAGCGCCGCTAAGGTAATGAGTACAATCATAAAAGACAGCTTTAATACCATCTTGCAGAAAGCCCGATGACGCCGTTCCTCCCACTGTTTCGCCATTGTTGTCAAAAGGGGCCTAAATACAAACCCGCTGCAAAGGTTGATGGCGTAAGCCGGCATAAAAATCATTCCATAATAAGCCTGGTGGTTTTCGGTCATCAGGCGGTCAATGGAATATTTCGGGGAGTTGACAACATAATTGGACATAAAGTTACTAATACATAACGGCAGGCAAACCCATAAAAGCCGCGTTACATTCGCCCTGGCTTTTGAAAAACCAACCCTGAAAAAATCTTTGGCAACAGTCACCTCAAAAACAAGCCAGCCAATCAGCCCCGCAATGACCAGCGCTATACAGGACACGACCAAATTTTTTGTTGCAATAATTACCAATGAGAAAACCGTCCCGGATAAAATTGAACGGAACGCCAACGCTTTTCCTGCAATATAGAGCCTGTTCTGCTGCTGAAACTGCGCCTCGAACACATCACTTAGGCCGTCCAGCATTTTATAAACACAGAGCAAAAATACTATCAGCGCTTTTTCATACGTGTACCCGCTCAGCATAATATAGATAAGGCTTGCAGCAATCATTGCGGCACAGGTAACACAACGGGTGGTAAAGTAATCCTGGAACGAATACTCCCCGCGGATGTCAGTCGCTTGAAACGGGTGCATATTATAAAGTCCCAGAGTGAGCATGAGCTGCCCGGTTGTGAATGCAATGGAAAATATTCCCGCCTGCTCTTCGCCAACAGTTCTGGTAACGATCATTAAAAGGATTACTGAGAGCGCCGCATAGGCAATTGAACCGACCATATTCCAGATAAAGTTCCTTTGCCCAACTCTTTCATCCTTTCCCGCCATAAGGGAATTCCACTTATTCATTCCCATCACCAAAATCGAGTTCGTAAGGGTAATGAATTTTCCGCTTTTCCGGGGGAGGCATCTGCATATAGTCACCATACTGCCCGGTCAGATAACGGTCAATTTCGTGAAGCGTTGTAACCTCTACGTCCTCAAACATCACTTTGCGGAGTGGGAAAATGTCTTCTTTCCGCAGAAGCATTTTTTCAGGGAATGTATACTGAAAGTCAATATACCATCCGGTCTCTTCGTCATTATAACGGGTTGCCGCTTCCTGGTATTTTTTCAGCATATACGGTTTTGAGAACCGGGTTACCACCAAAAAGGCATGAACGCAGGCACAAAAAGCGGTTACAAACGCCCCCTTGACTCCTTTAAAAGGCAGAACCGGGTTTGCAATATGGCGCAGAATGTACATTTTCGACCAGAACCATGCCTGACGGATTTGCTTTCTCCGCAAAACCGGGTCCTCTACCGTATGGTCATAAGGGAAGATATCCAAAAAAATCCCCAGGTCGCATTTGACCTTTTTAAAAGGCCACTCTTTGAATTTTGTTCCCCGTTTACGAAGCCTGGTACTCATCAGCGGATAATTTTCAGTGCGGTCAGCCCGGATGATTTCATATTTTTCCATCATAACGGGATCCGCTTCTAAAATTTCAATCAGCCGGTCGTAATCTCCCCGCGGCAGGCAGACGTCAATATCATCATCCCAAGGGATGAACCCTCCGTGGCGCAGGGCGCCGATGGCGGTACCTCCGCTGATAAAAAATGAAAGGCCGTTTTCTTCAGTAATTTTTTTGAAGTCTCTCAGAATTGAAAGTTCCACTTCATGAAGCCGGTCCAGCGTCTGCTTATCATATTCCTTATAAACTACCATTCTTTTACCGCCTTCAAAATTTTTATGGTTTTATTCACGCCGCCTTCAATCCCGGTTACGGCCCGCCATCCTAACGCATTTAGCTTCCCCGGGTTTAACACCGCGCGGTCCGCCACCGAAAACCCCTGTTTTTCTTCCGCTGTGGGCAGTTCGAACACCACCTTCACCCCATTTGCGTCGGCAATCAGCTTAGCAAGGTCACGCAGGGCAATATTGGAGCCTGGATCGGCAACGTTATAAGCCTCTCCACTTTTCCCGGCCAGCAAGGCAGTCAAAATGGCGCTTACTGCGTCCGCCACGTAGCAATAAGAAAAAAACTGCGTCCCCTCGCTTTTGAGAACAATATCCTCTCCGTTAAGCGCGTTTTTGATAAACTGCGCCAACGCTTTGGAATCACCCTGAGGCATCGTCGGCCCATAAATCCGGCAAAGACGTAAAATAACTGAATCAAGGCCCGCCTTTTTCTCATAGGCACGGCAAAAAGACTCTGCCACCCGCTTGCTTTCCGGGTATCCCGCGCGGAAGGTATTGCAGTCGATATAACCCATATCGCCCTCTGAAAATGAATTGAGCCCATATTTGTTCTGCCCATAAATCTCCACGGAAGAGAGAAACAAGACCCGCTGTGTTTTGCAGGCAACGGCCAGGTTCAACAAGTGGTACAGACCGAAAACGTTAGAGGTAATTGTTCCTACAGGATCACCTGCATAGGCCTTGGGGTGGGTGTTGCTTGCCGCGTGGATCATATAATCCGGCGACAGGTCTTTCTCCCAAGGTTCATTGACATCGTGAGAAACAAAACGGAACAGCGGGTTTTCCCAATAGCATTCAAACCGCCTTTTCGCATTCTTTTCACTCCGCCCAACCGCAAATATTGTAACGTTTAACCCATCCTGTTTGTTTTTCTGCATTAGGACGTCAACCAAGAATGTCCCAATTGTACCGGACGCGCCGGTCAGCAGCAAAGACTTTCCTCTCAATTCTTCCCAGGGAAGCGAAAGCCGGCAAACTTCGCTTAAATCGTTCCGGTATAATGAATTTTCAAGCCGCAAACCTATTCTCCCCTCATTTTGAGCAAAGCCTTGAAGATATCAAGATCGTCAGGTGTTGTAATTTTAATGTTTTTCTCCGATCCGGCGGAAAAATATATTTTTTCCCCCAGTTCAACCATCAGGGTACAGGAGGCGACCGAATTGGTAATTCCCCGCTCCAGCGCTGTTTTATGCGCCCAAACCAATTTTCCGAGAGGGAATGTCTGCGGCGTCTGGGTCCGCTTCAACGTGCTGCGGTCTATGCTCTTTTCAGACGCGGTCCCGTCTTCACTGTAAAGCATTGCCTCATTACAGGGGATCGCCGTTATAGCGGAACCGAACAGTTTGCACTTTGCAATCGAATCGGAGATAATTTCAGTTGAAATAAGCGGGCGGATCGCATCGTGTATGAGCACAATATCCTCATCCGAGCAGTTTCTGGCTAATTCCTCAATCCCGTTGCGAATGGAAGACTGCCCGTTTTCGCCGCCGGAGACCACCCATTTGAGCTTGGTAATCCCGAACTGCCTGGCGTAAGCCCGCAGGATTTCGTGCCAACCGTCAATACAAACTACCAAGATCGCGTCGATGTCAGGGTGGCTTTGAAAAGCCTCTAATGTATAAACAATAACCGGCTTATCGTAAACATTGATAAACTGCTTGGGAATTTCCTGGTGCATCCGCTGCCCGCTTCCGCCAGCAATAATCATTCCGATATTCACGTCGTCACCTCTCAACTCAGTAATTTAGCTACCTGATTCATAAAACAATCGGTTTCTTCTTTAAATCGCATCCGAATGGCCGGATCATATCCGTTTTTAATGGCTTTTTCGAATTGATCAACAATTACCCTAGCGTCAAAATTCTCGGAGCCAAAAACCCATTTCTCGCAATCAATTCGTTCTGCAAAATAATTAACTTTTGGGTTCCACGATAAAGCTATAAACGGAATTCCAAGAGAATACGCGATAATTGTAGAATGAAGCCGATGCGTTATAATTCCCATAAACTGAGACACTGTCTGGACCAACTCCCGCGGGTGCCGAGGCCGAGAAACAATATACTCTTCATTGACAGGGAGTCCCATCTTCTTAAGCAAACGTTCTCCAAATTCCTGATCTGTATACTGCCCGTTTGAAAACAACCGCCACTTATATCCGCGCTGTTCCAATTCGGCAACAATCTTGATCCAAAGCGAAATTAATTCAGTTTCGGATAAATCCACTCCGTATTCACGGAAACGGTACGGTGTAATAAGCCCAAACCCTACTATCTTCGAATTCTCATCTTTGTTGATTTGATAGGTTTCTCCGCTCCACACACCAAAGTCGGCCAGTAACTTTCCCTCAACCGGGCTTTTTTCAAGCAAGGAATTCAATACATCAATCCGGTCACGAGTCGCAGCCATTTTTACAGTTTTGCCGCAATAGCCGCGCATCATGCGCTGAAACCCACTATCACTTTTTTCAAAACGCCCTTCAATCCCAGTGGGGCCAATAATTACGGGGATATTTAATTTTTCTGCTATACCAGCAAGTTGCTCAAAAACAAAAGAAAAATCATAACGAACACTATATTTTGTTATACCCCCGCCCACTATTACAATCATTTCCGCATTGTTAAAAGCTTCCTCCGCCCGGCGTGAAAAATCCTCGGCATTAAATTTCCTGTTCATTAGCTTTCGGATCAATTCTGTCATCCGAAAGAACTCTAACCCCTTAGTTACAAATTGCTTTAATGTAGACAACGAACCTTCAGTATTACATGCAGATCTACCAAATATATCAAAATACTGTATATCGTAATCTCCATGCTGCATCAATAAATACTTTGCGCAGTCAAACAACATAGGGTCTCCTAAATTTTGTTCAAAATAAAGGCCGACCAAAACAATTTTTTTCATATTCCCTCCGCAGATTTCCCTCAATTCATGCTCTACAAACGGTTGCTTTTTTCGCTTTTTGCGTAAAACCTGTTGATCAATTTGGCAATCCCCTTGGGCCAGAATTTGCAAAACATCTCATAATCCTCGCCGGTGCGCACACTTTCCCGAATGACCGCCGACGTTTCGGAGCCTTCATGAACACGGTGGAGCATCAGCGTCTCGCGGGTATAAAGGAAAGCCCCATCCAATTTGGAGAGCATTTCCCAGGCCTCCCAGTCTAAATCGCTGCGGAAACCGTGGCGGAAAACGGGGTTCGGCAGGTTGTCCTTTGCAAACGAAACAGCAGGGCAGCCGATGGGATCCCCCAAAGAAAGGCAGCGCCGCCGGACAAACTTACTATTGCGAAACGCCTTGATCCGCATGGGAAAAAGCAATAGCCGTTTAATTTGAAGCAATCTATTTTTTGAAACGACCTCTCCATTTCTGAGTTCGCTGTAATCGGAAAAGAAGATAAGCGGCTTTTCCACCTCGGAGAAAGCTTTCAGCGCCGCTTCGGTGTAACCGGGCAGATAGACATCGTCCTGGTGGGCAATAGTAAGGTAAGGCGTCTGCACTTTACTATAAGCGAAGTTCCAGTCGTAAGCAATGCTGGAAGGGCCTTCGTTGACATAGAGCGGCAGCTCGTATTTTTCTGCAACCGCCTTTATTGAATCATTCGGTGTTGAGGTCGCAATCAAAATGCTGCTTTTAACCGTTTGGCCTAGCAGAGACCGGACGCATTCCTCAAGATACTCGCTTTCTTTATAAGCACACACCGCAAAAGTGTGCAGTTTTTCGGTTTGCTTCATATGAACCCCTTATTTCAGCAGCTGTCCGATATCCGCCGCACTATTTATAGGCGTGAAATTATAAACAGCTCTGCTATTTCGCAAGATATTCTTTCAACGAAGGATGCTTTTTATCCTTTTCAGAAAGCAGAACAGTCATATCGTCAGTAATTGGCCAATCAATTCCAATATCAGGGTCGTTCCACATCAAACCGGCCTCGCTGGAAGGATCATAGAAATTGGTGCATTTATATACGAATTTCGCCACTTCGGAAAGGACCACAAACCCGTGTGCAAACTCCTCCGGAATATAAAACTGACGTTTGTTTTCCGCATTCAGCGTAACCCCATACCATTTGCCAAACGTTTTGCTTCCTTCACGAAGATCCACCGCAACATCAAATACTTCCCCTTCAATCACCCGGACAAGTTTGCCTTGGGAATTGCGGGTCTGGAAATGCAGGCCGCGCAGAACGCCTTTTTTGCTCTTCGACTCGTTGTCCTGAACAAAGACCATATCCAAACCGGCTTCTTTAAATTCGTTATAGTTATAGGTTTCCATAAAATAGCCGCGCTCATCCCCGAATACGGTTGGTTCTATTACATAAAGGCCGTCAATGTCGGTTTTTTGAAACTGAAATTTCCCCATTTTTACAGTCCTCCCAATTGTAATTATTCTGTAATAGTATACCATTATTCCCCTTTGAAATCAACAAAGGGGAGATGAAACCTGCCGAAAAACACAGAAATCAGCTGCATGGTGGTTCCATGCAGCTGATTTTTAATAAATTACCCGGTAAATATAACTTCTATTTTCATAATATATTTTTTCAAGCTCTACCCCGGCCGCACCGGACTGCGGCACAGAGGTTACAATATATGAAACACCGATTCTTTCTAAATCCTTATAATTTAAATACAAAATAATCGTATCTTCATACAAAAGTTCAACGCTTGTTTCGTCTTCAGTGAGATATACCAGAAAATGAGAATATCGGTTCCAGTAGCGCTCATAGACCTTTTCGGGATCCAAAATTTTCCACAACTCTTCATTGGGGTAGACGTTGACATAATTGATTGTCGGAGCGCCGCAGGATACCAGGAAGCTGGACGTCCAGCGGTCGTCTACCGTCAGCCATTTTGCGTCCGGATCATCCTCTACCAGGCTCATCACTTCCTGCGCCAAAGGCTTTGAATAAATACAGTCAAAGCCCCGCACCAGAGGATTTACCGGCAAGCCCACAACAAGCAGCAAACAGATAACAGAAACCCCAAGCGCTCTCACCGCCCTTTTTGACGCCGCACGTAAAATGCCGTAACAAAAAACGCAGAGTGCTATACCCCCTACGGCCAGGTACCAGTCCTTCATTACAAAAGGAGCGGAGGTTTGGGATACCCACATACAGAGCCCGGCCGTTAACAGGCCTGCTGCAGCCGCAAGCGGGCGGGGCATTTTTTTTACCTCCTCATAGCGTGTTAAAGCGATTATCAGAATGAAAATCTGCGCAATTTCCAGAATGTTAACCGCACGATATTCCGGCGAATAGGACATAAGGGTAATCCTGGCAAGCCATTCTGGCCAGCCGACCGTAATATAGGTGGTCATAATGACAGAGAAGGCCATTAGAATTCCGGAAAGAAGATCAACCTTTTTACCCCGAATCCAATTATACACAATGAGAATAACGGGAATGGGGAAAAACGTAAAAAACGTACTGTAGGGGGTTGCCTGTACATCGGTATATGAAAACGTAGGAGACTGGAAATAATAGAACAACTGGTCAAAAGCAAAACCGCCGGTTGAAATACGGCTGCCTGGATAAACCGTCTGTAAAATAGAAGACGCATAATCTGCATATTCCAGCAAAAATGCCGCAATAACAGCCAATCCCAAAACAATTCCGCCAAAGAAAATAAGCCAGGATTTCCAATTCAACGCCCGGATTTCTTTCCAGTTTGTGACAACCATCCAAACAAAAATTCCAAAGAACAGATACGCTGCGGGAACCATCCGCGCCGGATACATATATGAAAGGTAATAGGCTGCCGAAAAGGCCATTCCCAGAGAAAAAAGGATTTTTTTCCAATAGGCCTTTGCATGGATCAAATAATAAACGCAGACCAAAACGCCGCAGCCGCCCAGTATAATCCTTGGGAAGCCCCACCACTGGAAAAACGCGGAAAAAACAATCAGCGTGGCTCCCACAGTTGACATCAGCGCATTTTTTTTCGTTATAATATAAAACAGTTCCAACGCAGTCATAAACGACAGAATCGGGCCCGAAAACCACATAAACGAATAAGCGAAATTAAACGGAAGAAAGAAAAAGCCCCACATTGTTGGACTGGACAGCATTCCCCATCCCCAGTATATTTTACTGGTTGAAACGCTGAAAGTATCCGTGCCGCGCAGGATTGAGTTTACCATGCTGTACGGTTCATCCAAAAATTGAACTGAGAGCTTAGCCGGGGTAGAAACCGACCATTCGTCCGAACGAATCGCCCTGTAACTTCCCAAAACAGGATTTGAAAAATCCCCGCCCTGGCCCGGCTGAATCAAATCGTTGTAATAAGAAACTGAGGAACCATGAAGCTGCAGACAAACTAAAGCCACAAACACAATTCCTGCTACAGCCCAGCGATAACGGAATAAAAAGGCGTACATTTTTTTTACATCAACGAGGAAATGCAACCCTAAAAACAAAAAAAACAAAAGGTATAAAATATATCTTTCCAGTGAAATCGGCGTACCAAACCCTTTTATCAATTCATCGGCAACAGAAAAACAGTTGAGCGTAACCGCTGCAACAGAAAATCCAATCTCTGATTCTAAATCACCATCAATCCGAATTCTGTTAACAGGAAAATTACTGTCTACGTAAAACATCACTTCAGTGGATCCGGCTTCACAAAACGCCTGTACCATTCGGTCCGGCGTAAAATCTTTTTCATAGGAAGTATAATACATTGTAAACGCCATGGACTCTTGCAGCGGCGCGTTAAACGAAAGCCTCAAGCTTACCAAAGGAGTCTCAACCGGCGTTTCCATTTGTATTTGCGGAGGCCCGCCGGCCGGAAGCAAATTACCCTCTTCGTCTGTTACACAAAAGAAATATCCAAGGGAATCTGTTGGAACCACTATGTTTCGCTCCAGACTTACGCAGCGCACCAGACCATTGATCCCATCCGGGTTGGTCATAAACCGTTCCGCTGAAAATGCAGCGAAAAAAGCTATGATGAGAACAAGCGCCACCTTAACCGCTAAAAAAACGCTTTTTCCTTTCTTCACTTTTTTCTCCCCTTATTTTAAAAATAGACTCAACCGGCTACCTGCATTAATATGAATAAAATGGTAAAAGCCTGCCAACCTGTAAAGGCAAGGCATAATCCTCTTTCAGCATTTCCGCGGCAGACGAAAATTCGGTTGCGCATACATAACAGCAAAAGAATTAATCCCGCAATAAAATACCGGCCCTGAAGCCCGAGTATGACCGGGGAACCAAGCGGCGTCCAACCTACAAGCATACCGGAGGCCGTCCATACAGTAAAGACAAATGTTAAAAAAAGCACCCAGGCTTTATTACCGTTTTTCATGTAAACAGGTTCGTCTTTGCCGCAAAACGTTGACACAAGAAGCAACATGCAATACCCCAGCACGCAGTAATAAGGGATATATAGCTCAAGCCTGCCCAGTGCCATCCCAAACATTTGGTTCATCAGCTGACTTCCGCTCTCAAGTGCAGTTCTAACCAATATACTGATGTATTCCGGAATATTTTGCAGTACCCACCCAAATGTATAGCCTGGAACGCCTCCTGCCCACGATATAGTCTTTGATTCAGCCCCAATATATCCTGTAAGGGACTGCATTTGAATCAACAGCAGCATAAACGCGGCGGGGACTAAATAAACAGCCATATGCATGAACCAGCGTTTCCATCCACCGACTTTTTTTACCGGTATTAATAGGCAGAGACCGCATAAAACAGTATATACCATTTTGGCAGGGGCAAGCAGCATATTAAGAATACAGCCAATCACCATATCCCTGATGCGGATAGGTTGATCTGAAAACGCCATTTTCATCCAATAGGCAATGGTGAGAAACATCAGTGCAAAAATAACGACATCGTAGTTACAGGACGCCATCATATTCATTGTGATTGGAAGCAAGGCTACTCCAAAAAGAATTCGTTTTCCAAACGGAATCCAACGAATTGCTCCGTACACCGCCATAACAAAAGCCGTAAGATTAAACAACCGCGCCAATAAATACAACCCGGACAGGCTGAACCCTAGCAAGCGGCCTATAAAAATTCCAAAAGCCGAAAAAGTATAAAGGATTGGATAAGTGGCGTAACCGGGGTTTGGATTTGCCTTGCGAATCACCAATTCAGTATTTTCCGGCCGGTCAAACAGCGTTCCCCAAGTTTGACGGTAATCCTCGGCGGTAAAACGGTCTGACTTGACCATCTGCATATCCAGATCGCATTCCCTCATCCACATACCCTTTTCCTGAGCGTCATAGACCGGCAGACCGAACCCAATATTAGAAAACCGATAGGCAATTGAAAAATGCCCGCCTTCATCCGGCGCCGCACTGGGAGGAAATAGGAACAAATAGCAAAGCCCTATTCCCATTCCTACAACCAGAAAAAGAGTGTGTATTTTAACTTTTTTAAAGCAGGCAAGCCAATAAGCCAGCCCCGCAGTTAATAAAGCAAGTCCTGCGATACCCCAGTAAATCCAAACAGCCGCCGTATTAATTGGCCGCAAGACCCCAACGGACAGTTTTGCCGCCAGTTTTTCTTCATTCAGGTGAAGAACCTGATTTTTCTCCCCCTGCAATTCCGACGTCCAAAGGAAAAAGCCTCTGCCCTCTGTAGCGTTCCCTTCTACCTCAATTTTCAGAACATGTTCCGCAAGCGGAAGGACCTCTGGAAACCTTATTTCCAACGGTTCCTCTTCCACTATCTCATACGCCATAAATTCACGCTGGATCAATTGTGAACCGTCTTCAGAAAAAACAGTTACTTTTACACTTCCGTCCGCGCCTCTCCCATAGTGGGTTAGATAAAGCATCACACCCTCTAATTCTTCATTACAGGAAACCTCCTGCGTATAGGTTTTCCCTTCTGTCAGCTCATACTCAGCGGCATCTTGACTAAAACCGGAAAGCAACGCAGCGGACGATTCTTCTAATGCTGGATAATAATATTTGCGGAAGCAAAAGAATGATAGGCAGCACCAGAGAATAAGAGCAACCGCTACCCATGGAAAATATGGAATACGTTCGAAAATTTTTTTCATCTTACCCTCTTTCTCCACTAAAAAACCGCCTGTTTCCCTGTAGAAAACTTAGCAAAAAGGGGATAAACATTATCCCCCTTTTCCTATTTATGATGCTCAAGCTGGGCCATCATGGCCTTCAGTTTAGTTTCCTGCTCTAAATCCATATACTGCTCCGCTTTCTTTTTTACAAAGGGGCTGCGCAGCAGCAGCAACTCGTATGGATAATGGTACGGAACCGAGCCGCACGCGAGATAACTGTTGAGGATTGCCGTCTCCTTAACGTAGACGCTCCACTTCAGCCCGGCCTCTTCCAGGTAATGAGTCAGCGCCGTTTCGCCGTTCGCTACCGTTTCAATAAAGTCGTCGCTCACAGGCAGTGCGCTCCAAAACTTTTCAAAGGCGGGGTTGATAAGAGCGGCATTGCGGTAGACCTGAAAATAGGACTGCACATGCGGGTCAATGCAAGGCTTATTCAAATAGCTTCCGTCAGGCTGGTACGGAAACATTGTAACTCCCCAGAAATCGACAGGCTCCTGTTCCATTTCCGAAAACATCCGGTTCAGGTCATACTCGGGCCCGTAACAACTGTTGTTCATTAAAACGAGTTCGTCGAATTTTCGAATTTGATCCATTCCCGTTTTGAGAATAGCCTCTTTCCACCCGGCAAAATCGTAACCGTGGTTCTCGCGGAGGATCACTTCAGAAGCATATGGGGCAATTTTATCAAGCTCGGCCTGCTCAAGGGCCGAATTTGTTACAAAAACAAGCTTTTCCGCCACCTGGCGAATCTGCCCGATCTGCTTTAGGTCAGCCTCGCTGATGCGGTTTTGCGGGTCGTAGTGATGGTAGATAACCATCCTCTTTTTGGTTACAGGCTGCGCATCCGAACAATTGTTAAAGACTTTCCGGTACTCATAACCATTATTTCTGGCTACATAGACCCAAGAACGCTCTATCTCATGTGCAAGGGTTGCGTTAACCTGCCCCTCTTCCTCTGGAAAATCCCTGGCGGTGAAACCGTGGGTAAACATATCCGCAACGGCGTCCACTTTCGCCCAGAACATATTTCCTACCGGGAAAACAGGCTCGTCGCCCAGCGGGCGAACCGAACCAAGCGTCCTCAAAAGCTGGTGGACGCCGTTTTTATTGCCGCCCCATTCCGCTTGCGCGTTAAGAACCGGGTAAGTGTCAGGAAATACAATTCCAACTGACGGGTTATTTTCAAACAGGCCGAAAAGGCGCTGCAAATATTCTTTTGAACCGAACAGGTGACGATACAAATAAGTTCTCCAACCATCGCCGTAATCGCCTGTTTTGGTCTTCTTGGAATGGATGTGGCAGATATAGTCATAGCGCTCCAGCACCGGAGCAAGCTGGGCCAGGAAGGGAGCTACGTCCCTGCCGCGATTTGGGTAAACTCCCACCCGCAGGTGGGCGGCCCTACAGTTTTCCTGGAAGAAGCGGGTAATCAGCGCCGCTTTTTCCTGGGTATCGGTTGAAATATAGCAGTCAAAAGGATAGGGGATCTCGTTCAGGTTCCGGCAGATTTCATCCATCAAATCGGTGTAAAAAAGATGAATCTGCACGGCAATTCTCGGCCTTGATTTCAAGGAGTCGCCCGTGTAAACGGGAGATTCCGCGTCAAGAACGGTTGCCGGTTGTTCAACCGGCAGGTCAAACAGCGCTTTCGACGCCGTGTTGATATTCACATACCCGTACTTGCGGTCCGGTTCCAGATAGGTTCCCTCCGCCCACTCGTTCCAGGCGTTGATAAACACAAAACGTTCTTCCGGCGCAAACTTCCGCCGCGCGTCTTTGATAATCAGGCGCATCCAACGGTAGAAGCTCCGGGTGGAGTAGGCGTAAAAGGTGGTCCACATTTTTGCGCGGCGGGCGGAGTTGTCCCAGCCCATCATACAGGTGCGGTGCAGCGGCACCTTTTCTTCCGCGGGCCCCTTATGTTCAAGAAGCTTGACAAGTTTCCGGTAATTAAAGATATTGGCCGCCCTGCCGTAGAGGTTCAAACCCTTTACCGCAATGATGTCATGCCACATATTATGGGGTGGGAATTCCACTTCTGCATCAATGCAGTCGTAAATATTTAACCGCTCGGCGGTATTGTTCGCCGTTTGACAGGTCCAAATCAAAATTTCACCCAGCCCCAGTTCTTCCGCATGTTTCCGCCAGGCAGCGAAGACTTTTTTAATTTCGGGAATCTGGCCGGGATTGTATACCACAATTAAAGGCTTTCCGTTAATCCTGATATACCGCGGGTCGTCAATATAGACCTTCAGGTCGTCAATGAAACGGATCGGGTCGTCATCGGTGTATTTCTGCTCCATCAGGATATGGCGGTTTTGGCCATCCCAAGCCTTGGTCCAGTTTTCATTCGCCCAGCAAAGACAGAAATTCAGGTCAATTTCCGGGTGTTTCAAAAGCAGGTCGACCGGCTTTTCCAGAAGCCGCTCGCCCGAAAACCAGTAATAATAAAAACAGAAGCCGTAAATGCCGTGCTGCTTTGCAAGCTCAGCCTGCTTCGCCATGGTATCAATTTCAGATAAGTCGTAATATCCAATATCGGTATGAGGCTCCCTTGGCTGGTAATGGCTTTTAAAACGCGGGCGCGCCTTGCTGGTGTTTGTCCACTCGGTAAAGCCCTTCCCCCACCATTCGTCATTTTGGGGATTCGCATGAAACTGCGGCAGGTAAAAAGCCAGCGCCTTGACATCGGTCTCATATCCGCTGAAGTCAATATTATCCTCATACTCCGCGTCATAAGCGGAAAACTCAAAATCGCTTCCCGTAAGGTCAATACCGGTCTGCTCCAGGAAGGAGCCAATTTCCTCCTGCCGCCTGCTATACAGCTTCACCCGGTCAAAGGTGTTTTTTATCCCATTGTTTTTCACGCTGAGCAGGCCTTTGCAAAACAACCGGGTCGCTTTATTCGATTTAAGTACTCTTTTGAGGCCGCGGGCAAGCACGCGGATCCAGCCGGTCATCTTCCAGTAAATAGAATGGACAACCTTGCTGTACTCCTGCTGAACTTCGTCATATTTCTCCTCAAGCTCTTCCTTTTCTTCTTCCAGCATAACGCATTCGCGTTCTTTAATCCGGAAATAATTTTTAACCTGCTTCAAATTCTTCTGGTTCTGCTCCAGCTTCTGCTCGGTTTGAAGGGCGCAGCGCATCAGCTGAACAAGCTCCGCATCCGCTGTTACAGCCGTACAGGTAAACAGAAGTTCGGCATTTTCTGACGAAAACACAGGCTTAAAATGAAACCCTGCTTTTCCCTCAACCGGTTGATAATACCTGTTTCCAACACAGCCGGCCACAAATGCGTCGGGATCATAAAGCTCCCCGCCTGCTTCCAACTTCACATCACGGAAAATAAGCCCCTCTGCCCCGCTCACAACGACGCGAATTTCTTCCGCAGAACTGTTTGTCCGGAGTTCAAGCGTTTTGCCGCCACTTTTTTCAAACGCCTGTACGGCGTTCTCCACAAACGAACCATCTTCTTTTTTTGTGAGCAGCCTTACTGTTATTTCCTGTTTCATATCCACCATTTTATCTTTCCTGTACCTCGCTTTAAGCGTGTTGTAAATTCCGGTATGCTTCGCAGACCTCGCTGGTCTTGCCGAGCATCCGCTTATCGCCCTTCTCAATCCACAGAACGCGGTCACAGAGCCGTTCAATCTGCTCGATTGAGTGGGAGACGATCACAACCGTAGTCCCCCCCGCCATCAGCTCGCTGATCCGCTGTTCGCATTTCTGCTGGAACAAAAAGTCGCCGACCGAAAGGATTTCGTCTACAATCAGGATATCCGGCTTGATGATGGTTGCAATTGCGAAAGCAATACGCGCAACCATACCGGATGAATAGTTTTTAATAGGAACATCCAGAAAATCACGGAGTTCAGCAAAATCAACAATCCGGTCGAAATGTTCCTGAATAAACGCTTTGCTGTAACCCAAAATAGCCCCGTTCAGATAGATGTTTTCACGGGCCGTTAAATCGCCGTCAAAACCGGCGCCCAGCTCGATCAGCGGTGCGATTACGCCGTTGATTTCCACCGAACCGGTCGTTGGCTTTAAAATTCCGGAAATAATTTTAAGCAGGGTGCTTTTTCCGGAACCGTTCGTGCCAACAATTCCAAAAACCTCGCCCTTTTCAATTTCCAAAGAGATATTGTTGACTGCAACAAAATCTTTGAAATGCAGCTGCCGTTTGACAAGCTTGATAAAATATTCTTTCAGGCTGTCCAATTTCTCAGACGACATATTAAAATGCATGGAGACATTGTCCACTTTAATCGCCAAATTGTCCTGCATGGTTCCTCCTCCTAAATATAAAGAATAAATTTATCCTGGTTTTTCTTAAAGGCAAAAACGCCGATTACCAGAAATAGGAATGCAAAACCAATACAGATCAGGTTTTCCATCAGCGAGGGGAAAGTATGGTATAGAATAATCCCTCTCATATATTCCACATAATGGAACATCGGGTTAAACTCCATCAGCGTACGCATAATAGTTCCGTCCAGCGCAGTGACCGGGTAAAAAATCGGGGTGAGGTAAGTCCACGCTGTAATAATGACTCCATAAAGGTGGATGATATCACGGAACAAGACCGCCACGGAAGAAAGAAGGAGTCCAATACCAAGGCAGAACGTGAAGAGGTAAATAAGAAACAGCGGCAGGCAGATAGCTGAAATCGTAAGCGGAACCTGGTTCACAATTAAAACAATGGCAACGGCAATAAACGAAATCAAAAAATTAATAAAGGAGAAAAGCACTTTCTCAAACGGAAAAATATACTTTGGAACATATACTTTTTTGATCAGCGGGGCAGCGCCCAGCACCGAGTTCATCGCCAGGTTGGTGGACTCTGACAGGAAATTGAAAACCACCTGGCCCAAAATGAGGTAAACCGGGAAATTTTCAATATCCTGGCGGAAAATATACGAAAAAACAGCCGATACAACAAACATCATCAGCAAGGGATTGAGAACGCTCCACAAAACACCCAGTACAGACCGGCGATATTTTACTTTAAAGTCCCGGGCAGTTAGATAATACAGCAAAAAATTGCGTTTTCTGAATTCCGCTAATGCTTTAAACAATAAAAACACCCCTAAATCCATTCTGTTCGCCCAGATGCAGGAAAATTCATACCGGCATGTTTTGCGTGCCGGTATGAATCGAAACAGACAAACTATTTGTTTGCGTACATGCTGTTGTAGTAATCCTGGTAGGCGCCGCTGGTGACATTTTCCATCCAGTCTTTGTTGTCGAGATACCATTTAATTGTCTTGACAATGCCGACTTCAAAGGTGGTTTCCGGGTACCAGCCCAGATCATTTTTAATCTTCTCAGGGTCAATGCCATAACGGCGGTCATGGCCTTTTCGGTCCGCCACATACTTCATCATCTGCTCGCCCACTGCGCTGTCCACGTTGTTTTTCACATAGTCGATGATGGTCTTTACAATGAAGATATTCGGGCGCTCGTTGTGCCCGCCTACGTTGTAAACCTCACCCAGCTTACCGTCCCGGACAACCATGTCAATGGCCTTGCAGTGATCCTCAACATAGAGCCAGTCACGGATCTGCATCCCGTCGCCGTAGATCGGCAGGTCCTTGTGCTGAAGGGTGTTGTTGATCATCAGCGGGATAAGCTTTTCCGGGAACTGGTAAGGCCCGTAGTTGTTGGAACAGCGGGTGATGTTCACCGGGAACTTATAGGTGTCTCCATACGCCTTGACAAAGAAATCTGCTGAGGCTTTTGAAGAAGAATATGGGCTGTGCGGGTCAAGCGGCGTGGTCTCTGTGAAGAAACCGGTCTCTCCCAGAGAGCCGTAAACCTCGTCGGTAGAAACCTGCAGGTATTTAACGCCTTCCTTGTATTGGTCGTCCCCGGTCTGCCACGCATTTTTCGCAATGTTCAAAAGATTGACAGTGCCAAGAACATTGGTTTTTACAAAAATCTCCGGATCGCTGATTGAGCGGTCAACATGGCTTTCCGCCGCAAAGTTAACTACGTAATCAAAGTCATATTTCTCAAACAGCGCCTTGACAGCGTCATGGTCGCAGATATCCGCCTGGACAATGGTATAATTCGGGTGATTTTCCACGCTCTTCAGGTTTTCAAGGTTGCCCGCATAGGTCAGCTTGTCCAGGTTGACAATTTTTACATCGTCATATTTGCCCAGCATATAGAGAATAAAGTTGGAACCGATAAAGCCGGCACCGCCAGTTACCAAATACGTTTTCATTTGTTTTCTCCTTTTCACTTCACAAATTTACGCAAGGCCGATCATCAGCCCTCCAGATGTTCAATATAACATTTGAGCGCGTCCTGCCAGTCCCGCATCTCGTCTCCCACGGTGTTCCGGAGCATCCGGTTGTCAAGGGAGGAATAAGCGGGGCGTTTTGCCGGGGTTGGGAACTCCTCGGTGGTGCAGGGAGTGATCGTTGCCGGGATACCCGCATACTCTACAATTTTAGAGGCGAAGTCAAACCAGCTGCACTCGCCGGTACCGGTGCAGTGGTAAATGCCGTACTGCTCGGTAACCGCCAGCTTGAGCAGGTGGTGCGCAAGGTCGGCGGCGTTAGTCGGGTTGCCGCGCTGGTCGTTTACCACCTTCGCGCCGCCCTTTTCCCGGGCAAGCTTCAGCATCGTCTTGACAAAGTTGTTGCCGACATAGCCGTACAGCCAGGAAGTCCTGACGATGAAATACCGGGAGCAAAAATCGCGCACATACTCTTCGCCCAAATATTTTGTCTTGCCGTAAACGCTCTGTGGGTTGCAGAGATCCCACTCGGTATAGGGAACCGTTCCATCTCCCGCAAAGACATAGTCGGTCGAAACGTGAATGAGCTTCGCGCCGAACCGTTCAGCCGCCATGGCAAGGTTCCGGGCACCGAGGGCGTTGACGCGGAACGCTGTGTCAGAATCGGTCTCACAGCCGTTTACATTGGTGTAGGCGGCGCAGTTGATAATCACATCTAAGTTTAGTTCCTCGACCAAATCGACGACCGCATTATAGTTGGTGATGTCCATTTCCTGTACGTCAACGCAGACGACCTGAGCGCCCCGGAGTTCCTCAGGTATGGGGCCAAGCTCAGTAAAGCCGTTATTCAGATTTTTCGCAAGTTCGTTTCCAAGCTGCCCGTTGCAGCCGGTAATCAGAATATTCATCTGTTCCTCCGTTATTTCACCTTGACGGTTTCAGCGATCTGGTACAGGTACTGGCCGTATTCCGTTGTTTTCAGCCGGTCAGCCTGTTTCAAAAGCTGCTCTTTATCAATGAACTTATTCCGGTAGGCGATTTCTTCCAGGCAGGCGACATACAATCCCTGCCTGGTCTGGACGGCTTCAATGAAATTCGCAGCGTCCAGCATCGCGCGGTGGTTCCCGGTGTCAAGCCATGCCATACCGCGGCCGAAGAGCTCCACCTTCAGCTCGCCCATCTCGAGATAGGCATTGTTGACGCTGGTGATTTCAATTTCCCCACGCGCAGAAGGTTTGACCTTTTTGGCAATTTCAACAACCCGGTTGTCGTAAAAATAAAGGCCTGGCACCGCGTAGTTCGACTTTGGAACCTTGGGTTTCTCCTCAATGGAAAGGACATTCCAGTTCTCATCAAAGTCAACAACGCCAAAATCGGTAGGGTTGCTGACGTGGTAACCGAAGATGGTCGCCCCCGATTTCCGGGAAGCTGCTGCCTTCAACCGTTCCGAGAACCCGTAGCCATAAAAAATATTATCTCCCAAAACAAGGCAGACATTGTCATCCCCAATAAATTCTTCCCCAAGGATGAACGCATCCGCAAGGCCACGAGGCGCAGTCTGCACTTTATAAGAGAGTTTCATACCGAGCTGGCTGCCATCTCCCAGAAGCTCCTCAAATACCGGTACGTCGCGCGGGGTGGAAATAATCAGCACCTCGCTGATCCCGGCGAGCATCAGGGTGGAAAGCGGGTAATAAATCATTGGTTTGTCATAAACGGTGAGAATCTGCTTGGAGCAGGCAATGGTGGACGGATAAAGCCTTGTTCCCGCTCCGCCGGCTAAGATAATCCCTTTCATCAAAACATCCCTTTCGATTCACGCACTTTATTAAAACGCCACGCGTTTTGCGATGTATTCATTGAGTTCGGACACCGGAATCCGGTCCTGTTCCATAGTATCCCGGTCGCGCACGGTGACGCAGCCGTCAGTTTCGGTCTCAAAATCAACCGTGATACAGAACGGGGTGCCGATTTCATCCTGCCGGCGGTACCGTTTGCCAATAGAGCCGGACTCATCGTAATCGACCATATAATTCTTTGCGAGTTCGGCATAAACCTCCCCGGCTTTTTCAGAAAGCTTTTTGGAAAGCGGCAGCACGCAGGCCTTGAAGGGGGCGAGCGCCGGATGGAGGCGGAGAACCGTTCTCACGTCATTTTTCGCTTCATCCACAACCTCCTCATCATACGCGTCGCAGAGGAACGCAAGCGCCACACGGTCCGCGCCGAGGGAAGGCTCAATAACATAAGGGACATACCGCTCGTTCGTTTCAGGGTCAAAATAATCCAAGGACTTGCCGCTGTGGTTAATATGCTGGGTCAGGTCGAAGTCGGTTCTATCGGCAATTCCCCAGAGTTCGCCCCAGCCAAACGGGAAGACAAACTCAATGTCGGTGGTAGCGTTGGAATAGTGGGAGAGTTCCTCCTGCTCATGGTCGCGCAGACGGATATTTTCCTCCTTTATCCCCAGAGCGAGAAGCCAGTTTTTACAGGCGTCTTTCCAGAATTTAAACCACTCCAAGTCGGTGCCCGGCTTGCAGAAAAACTCAAGCTCCATCTGCTCGAATTCCCGGGTGCGGAAGGTGAAGTTTCCCGGTGTAATCTCATTGCGGAACGATTTGCCGACCTGCCCGACCCCAAACGGGATTTTCTTACGGGTGGTCCGCTGTACATTCGCAAAATTGACAAAAATCCCCTGCGCCGTTTCAGGCCGGAGGTAGATTTCGTTCTTCGCGTCCTCAGTGACGCCCTGGAAGGTTTTGAACATCAGGTTGAATTTGCGGATATCGGTAAAATTTTTGCTGCCGCAGTTCGGGCAGGAAACTCCCTTTTCTTTGATAAAATCGAGCATCTGTTCATCAGACCAGCCGTTCGGCGCAACGCCGGTCTGCGCTTCGATCAGCTGATCGGCGCGGTGGCGGGTCTTGCAATCCTTGCAGTCCATCAGCGGATCGGAAAAACCGCCGACGTGGCCGGAAGCAACCCAGACCTGCGGGTTCATCAGCAGGGCGGAATCCAGCCCTACGTTATAAGGAGACTCCTGGATGAATTTTTTCCACCAGGCGCGTTTGACGTTGTTTTTGAATTCCACACCGAGCGGGCCGTAATCCCAGGTGTTGGAAAGGCCGCCGTAAATTTCGCTTCCAGCGTAGACAAAGCCCCTGTTTTTACAGAGCGCGACGATTTTTTCCATCGTCTTTTCGTTGTTTTTCAGCATAATTGACCTCCATAATATCCATGCTTCCCATACCGGCTGCACAAGAAGCACGAACCTATTTTTGGATCTTTTCAAACGGGAGCGCGCCCCCCGTTGTTCAACGCCGGGAACACGGCCTTGCCGCACAGGTTTCAGCAAAGGGCATTGCGCACCGCCGCCGGACGTAAGCGCCGCCTTTAAGGCAGAGCTTCCCCACAGCGTTATAACTATATTAGTTTAAAGCATTCTTCCCTTTTCGTCAATAATTTTTGGGTGTCCAGCCCCGAAATAAGGAAAAAATTAGTATTTCGTTCAGATTTACTATATTTTTAAACTCAAAACTGTGTACTATGTCTTTTTTTCAAATCAAGCATTTTAACATGAATATTAAAATCAGCGGCCAAATTTTGCAATTTTTTATTTGAAAACTTGCAAAAAATAATAATTTTCTATTGTTTTTACAAAAAAAATAAGTTATAATGAGCGTAACAGCTCTGGAAGCGGCGTTTTATATCGCCGATATCCAGTTATGCTTTGGATTTACAAGGAGGTACCAACCATGTCTTACGTACAAGACGTATTGAACGATTTAATTGCCAGAAACCCCGGCCAGCCGGAGTTTCACCAGGCCGCTACCGAGGTTCTGAACTCGATCGCACCGGTAGTTGAGAAAAACCCGAAGTATCAGGAGGTTTCCCTGCTGGAACGCCTGGTTGAGCCGGAACGCATCATCATGTTCCGGGTCCCGTGGGTAGACGACAGCGGCAAAGTCCAGGTCAACAAAGGCTACCGCGTTCAATTCAACAGTGCAATCGGCCCGTATAAAGGCGGTCTGCGGTTCCATCCGTCCGTCAACCTGGGCATCATCAAATTCCTGGGCTTTGAGCAGATC
>ERZ1673695.1559-NODE-1559-length-22546-cov-5.050820_pt1 | contig 22546 bp, 20 predicted proteins | sample MGYA00580225_ERZ1673695 | MGnify/ENA primary metagenome ERZ1673695 (study PRJEB41218, sample SAMN15661739) | gut metagenome | host: Homo sapiens | place: Canada: London | collected 2015-08-20/2019-03-30 | study: EMG produced TPA metagenomics assembly of... | reverse complement strand
CGGGCTTGTAAACGGCGTTGAAAAGACCCAGAAAGAGGTGGCGGACACCATTGGCATCTCCCAGTCGTACATTTCGCGGCTTGAGAAAAAAATTATTGAACGTTTAAAGGTGGATTTCAACCGCATCAGCCATTCATGATATGAGGTGAGGCAGATGATTTGCAGGGTCAGCACTCTTTGCGACAAAGAAGTGGTAAATATCAGCGACGGCTGCCGGCTGGGATGTATCGACGACGTGGAGGTAAACGTTGACAACGCACAGGTCTGTTCCATTATTGTTTACGGCAAGTACCGGCTTTTTGGTCTTCTCGGGCGGTGTGATGACATTATCATCCGCTGGGAAGACATCACGCTGGTAGGCGAAGACACCGTCCTCGTCTCATTCAAGGGAGGTGTTCCGCCCGGACAGCGCAAGAAGAAAAAAAGAGGATTTTTCAGCAATTTCTTTGGGTAAGATACCGCTATATTTACACAGTAAAAGGGCAGGCGCCGGTTAACCGGCGCCTGCCCTTTTACTGTTATAATAAAATTCAGAGTAGTCTAAAATCTACTACCACAGTAAACAACACCAAATCCTCAGAACCGCTATTCACAATACTGCGTGACAATTCTTATTCAAATAAATCCTTTGAAAGCTTTTTGGCCTCTTCCCGCAATTTTTCGGTCTGTTCAGGATCGGCACGGTAAACGCCGTCGGCCTCTGCCAAAACGTCACCTTCCCGTACCGGGCCGGAACACTTAGACAGGGGAAGCGAAATCATCGTTTGCGCTTCAGTTTCACAAACGGCAAAGCCATTTTCAATCCGGTCGACAATCAGCATAAAATCACCTCTCTGTAATGCACCTGAGAGCCCCGTCTTCAAACTCAAAAACAACAGACCCGTTTAAGTCCGTGCGGTAAACCGGCTTATCATATTCACTTACCCGTTTCAGAACGCTCGGCGTGGGATGGTTGTAGGAATTGTCTTTGCCAACGCAAATTACAAAACAGTCGGGCGAAGCGGCATCCAAAAACTTTTTGGTGTTCGAAGTACTGCTGCCGTGATGGTTAAGCTTCAGGATATTGCATTCAATCTCATTCCCAAGCTCGATCAATTCTTTCTCTGCTTCTTTTTCTGCATCACCGCAGAAGAGAGCTGAATAGCCTTTGGCAGAAAACTTCACCCAGGCGGACATGCTGTTGAGGTCCTCATAATCGGAAACCGGGCCCAAAAATGTCAGTTTTGCATCCTTCCCCTCAGAGAGAACAATTTCGCCGCAGTCCTGCGCGGCTTTAATTTTCAGCCCCTTCTTTGAAATGGCAGTCAGCAGGTTGCGGTACGTTGACGTTGTTGGAACAATATTGTCCGGAATCCGCGGCATGATGACCGTACCGATTTCGAACGATTCGACAACTGCCTGCAGCCCTCCGATATGATCGGAATGCGGATGGCTTCCAATAACGTAATCAAGTTTTTCAACGCCGAGAGCCCTAAGGTATTCTACAACATCGGTCTGTGTCGTTTCTTTTTCGCCCGCATCTATTAGAATATTTTTGTCATAGGCTTTGATATAAACAGAATCGCCCTGTCCGACATCGATAAAGTGGATGGCAACCTCGGCATCCGGATTGAGAAGGCCGGACGTAATGGCGGCACTGGTTTTCGTTTCTCCTGAAATCCATTTCTCAAGGGGAATCGTTCCCGTGAAAACGCCGTAACACAGGGCGGCTAACAGCACAACCACCGAAACGGCTAAGGGAAGCTTTTTGTGTTTCTTACTTTTTCTTTTTGCCATAGCCCTTCCCCTTTCTTCCCGCCGCAGCGCGCCGGCCGGGTTTCGTCTTTTTCACCGTTTTATTTTTCACCGTATGAGGCGAACGGAGCTTCCTAGCAGCTTTCTGCTCTGCGCTTTTTGTCAGCGCACGGCCCTTTTTTACTGTGCTTTTTGCCTTGTCCGTTAAACGCAGGTCGTCGCGTACCAAGCAGCCGGGGCCCGTACCAATCAGGTCGGTGCGGCGGGCAAGGCGGAGAGCCTTTAAAACAAGCTCCTTGTTGGAGGGGCGGAAATACTGCAGCAGGGCGCGCTGCATCGCCTTTTCCTCCGCCGTTTTCGGAACATAGACCGGTTCCATTGTCATTGGATTTACCCCCGTGTAAAACATACAGGTAGAGAGGGTACCGGGCGTAGGATAAAAATCCTGTACCTGTTCCGGCCGGATTTTCTGCTCCTTCAGAAAAAGCGCCAGCTCTATCGCGTCGTTCAGCGTGCTCCCGGGGTGGGAAGACATCAAATAGGGCACCAGATACTGCTCTTTTCCCACCTCTTTGGTAATCTGGTAAAAACGATCCGAAAACTTTTTATAAGCTTCAATATGCGGTTTTCCCATCACGTCCAGTACCCGTGCCGAGCAGTGCTCCGGCGCAACCTTGAGCTGGCCGCTGACGTGGTACTGCACCAGCTCCTTCATGAAGGTAGGGTCTGGATCTTCCAACAGGTAATCATACCGGATCCCAGAGCGGATAAACACCCGCTTGACTCCCGGAAGCGCCCGCAGCTTCCGCAGCATTTCAAGATATTCGCTGTGATCCGCCACCAGTTGGCTGCAGGGCGATGGCGCCAGACATTTCCGTTCCCGGCAAAGGCCGTGTTCCTTTTGCACATCACAGGATGGGCGACGAAAATTGGCAGTAGGGCCGCCGACATCGTGGATATATCCCTTGAAGCGGGGATTTTTCAAGAAAGAGCGCGCTTCATCCAGCACTGATTCCTCACTGCGGCAGGTGATTTTCCTGCCTTGATGAAGGGCGATCGAACAGAAATTACAGTGGCCGAAGCATCCGCGGTTATGGGTGATGGAAAACTCTACCTCCTCAATGGCGGGGACTCCCCCCTGCTTTTCATAGCTCGGGTGGTACATCCGCATATAAGGAAGCGAATAAACAAAATCCATTTCGGACTGGGTCAGCGCCCGCATCGGCGGGTTTTGAACCAGCATCATGGCGCCATGACGCTGGATAACGGTTTTCCCGTACACCTCGTCCTGTTCGGTAATCTGGATTTTACAGGCCTTGGCGTAAGCCTCTTTTTTCGTGCTCACCTGTTCAAAATTGGGGCATTCCTTGGCGCCGAGCGGCGTATTGACCGGTTTTGTCAGGTAGCAGGTCCCCGGGATATCGGTAATTTCAGAAACAGGGACTCCCCTTGCCAATCGGGAGGCGATTTCCACCGTTTGGCGCTCTCCCATTCCATATGTGAGCAGGTCGGCGCCGGAATCGACTAGGATTGACGGGCGCACGGCGTCGTCCCAATAGTCGTAGTGGGCAAACCGGCGGAGGGAGGCCTCTAATCCGCCAATGACAATTGGGATATTCCCAAATGCCTTTCGTATCTGCTGGCAGTAGACAATCACCGCGCGGTCAGGCCGTTTCCCCGCCTTTCCGCCGGGTGAATAAGCGTCATCCGTCCGGATCCGCTTGGCCGAGGTATAATGCGCCACCATCGAATCAATATTGCCGGAGGTGACAAAAAAGCCGTATCTGGGCACGCCGAACTCTTCAAAATCATGCAGGGTATGGTAATGGGGCTGAGCAATCATCCCAACGGAATAACCCTGTGCTTCAAGCATCCGCGATATGATCGCAATCCCGAAACTGGGATGATCCACATAGGCGTCCCCCGTGACGCAAATAAAATCGAGCTGGTCGATTCCACGCGCCTCCATCTCTTTCTTTGTCATCGGTAAAAAGCCAGACATAGTTCCTCCTAAAACGAAAGCGGCGGCGCCGCAGGGTATGCGGCACCGTAAATAAACGCTATTCTTCTTCAGACGGGTCGTGGTTAAGGTTTCGTTCCAGCCATTGCTGGCGGGTCATCAGAACCTGGCGGGGCTTGCTTCCTTCAAAGGGACCGACAACGCCCATCTCTTCCATTTCATCCACCAGCCGGGCAGCGCGGGCATAGCCCAGCTTGAGCCGCCGCTGGAGATAAGAGGTAGAGGCTTGTCCCGCCTCAATCACGCACTCGATCGCAGCGGACAGCATATCGTCCTTTTCATCAAAGCCGCCGCCATCGCCGCCCTTGCTTCCTTTTTCAGCAACCGCCTGTTTTTCAATTTCTTCTATAACCTTTTCATCATAGTCGGCCGAATCCTTCTTTTTGACAAAGGAGACAACCTGTTCTACTTCTTTTTCGGTGACAAAACAGCCCTGTACCCGGACAGGCTTTGGAAAACCGACCGGATAAAACAACATGTCACCTCGGCCGAGGAGTTTTTCCGCGCCGCTTCCGTCCAGGATGGTGCGGGAATCGACCTGTGAAGAGACCGCAAAAGCGATCCTGCTCGGGATATTGGCCTTAATCAGCCCGGTGATAACGTCTACCGACGGCCGCTGGGTCGCAATCACAAGGTGCATTCCAGCCGCGCGGGCCATCTGGGCCAAGCGGCAGATCGAATCCTCAACCTCGTTGGGAGCGGCCATCATCAGGTCGGCAAGCTCGTCGATGATAATTACAATCTGGGGTAAGGGGTCCAGTTCGTCCGAATTTTTTGCGATGCTGTTGTATCCTTCAAGGTCACGGACCGAATTGTCCGCAAAAAGCTTGTACCGCTTAAGCATTTCGGTTACTGCCCATCCGAGGGCGCCCGCCGCTTTCCGGGGATCGGTCACCACCGGGACGAGCAGGTGCGGAATACCGTTGTATACGCCCAGTTCAACCACCTTGGGGTCAATCATCAGAAGCCGGACTTCTTCTGGCTTCGCTTTATAAAGCAGGCTGACAATAATCGAGTTGATGCAGACCGATTTACCGGAACCGGTGGAGCCCGCGATCAGCAGGTGAGGCATCTTGCCAAGGTCAGCAAAAGTGACGTTGCCGGCAATATCGCGGCCGAGCGCCACCGTGAGCTTCGACTTCGCATCGTAAAACTTGTCGCAGTCAATGATTTCCCGCATCGTAACCACATCGACCTTTTTATTCGGCACTTCAATCCCGACCGCGGGCTTATTCGGGATCGGCGCTTCGATCCGCACGCCCGCCGCCGCAAGGTTGAGGGCGATGTCGTCTGCAAGGCCGGTGATCCGGCTAATTTTAACCCCGGCCGAGGGCTGGAGTTCATACCGGGTGACAGCCGGGCCGCGGCTGACGTTGATCACCCTTGTCTGAACGCCGAAGCTTTTCAGCGTGTCCACCAGACGGTCGGCGTTTGCCTTGAGTTCCCCGCTTGCGTCTAAATTTTCAGCGGCCCGTGGAGCGCGCAGCAAGCTGATCGGCGGGAAGATATAGCCATTCCCCTCTTCTTCCACCGCAAAGCGGAGCTGTGTTTCCCCAGTGTCGCGCACCAGCTCCTCCGGCGGCGTGACAGGTTCCTCTTTTGGAACAGCGGGAACCGTTTCGGCCTTGGCAGATGCGGCAGGCTTGTCCAGCGGAATGGGATCCTCCACCGGTTCGGGCAGAGGCGCATCATCCAACGGGATGTCAATTGCAGAACGTTTTTTTCTAAATTTTTTCGGCTTTTCCGGTTCAATTGCAACCGGCGGCGCTTTGGGAGATGACACCGGATGCTCCGGCATCTCCGGGTCGGGGCCCAGGTCGACGTCAATATTGAACCGCGCCTGGCTCTTTGCCAGCCGTTCCTGTTCCCGCTGCTCCGCTTTTTCCTCGTAATCCTCCCTGATCTTCTGAACCGGGCGCGCAACACCCCGGAAAAAACCCAGAAGCGTAGACCCTGTTATCAGCATGACGAAAGCAAAAATCAATAGCCCGGTGATGATCCCCGCGCCGACCTTTCCACAGGCAGCCAGAAGCGGCCAGCCAATCAAACCGGCGGCAAGGCCGCCGCCCTGCTTGGTCACGCCGTACTCATAAAGTTTAACGCACTGGTCAATAAAATTCTCCCCCGGTACGTTGCCCACGCATAGAATTTGGAGGAGTGAAGACAATAAAATTAAAAGGACGGCTGTTTGCCATATTTTGTGGCGGATAGCGCCGAACGGTCGGTCCATCGACGCACAGATTGCTATGTAGACGAAAATGGGGGCAATGACATATCCAGTAAAGCCGAACAGCCCAAACAGGACGTCGTGACAGGCTTTCCAAACGGATTCACCCTCAAAAATACTGAGGAAGAAAAACAACAGCCCCAATACAAAATAAACGATTGCAGCGATCTGGCGGGTGTGTTTTTCCCGCTTCTCCGTCTGCCGCACAGAAGCCGGCTTTTTTGCAGCAGCCGTTCTGCTTCTGGTATTCCTTTTTTTGCCCGAAGTCTGACCTGCCATACTGCCTCCTCTGTTACTGGGTGTTTTCAACGTCAGCGGGACAAGAGCGCAACTATATTAGCGCCGCCGTTTACCGCTTCAATAATACTGATGATAATCACCACCACGCCGAGGGCGAGGGTGTAATAAGCAAAAATTTTAAATTTATCGGTCTTTACAAGCCAGCGGACAAGTTTGATCGCCAGGAAACCCACAATTGCGGCAATAATAAAGCCGATGACCAAGGGCATCGCGTCGATCGTCTCAGCAGAATCCTTATAATCCATAAACTCGGTCAGCGCGCCGGCAAGAATCGGCGGTATCGACATCAAAAACGAAAATTTGACGGCGGTTGCGCGGCTAAGCCCACAGAACAAGCCGCCTGCAATGGTGGAGCCTGAACGGGACACGCCTGGAAGGAGGGCGATTCCCTGAAAAACGCCAATGGTCACGGCGTCTCTTGCCTTAATCTCCCCAACCTTCTTTTTTCCCCGCCCAAACCGGTCGGAAAGGAATAGAATCACGCCGGTATAGAGGAAACAAAGTCCTTCAATGAAAATGCTTTCGTCGGACGAAACCCCCTTAATGGGGTCTTTGATGAAATAAAACAGGCAGAGCGGCAGGGTCGCCACAATCAGCATGACCAGAAGACGGCGGTTTTCGCTCATTTCCTTAAAATGGAAATTTCCCGTAAAAATATCGCGGACGGAATATCCAACCTCTTTAATGAGCTCCCAGATGGTTTTATAATACGCGACGAAAACCGCCAGCAGGGTGCCGAGGTGCAGGATAATCGAAAGCATAACAGCCGACTCGCCATTCACCCCCAGAAAATGCTGGGTCAGCGAAAGGTGTCCCGAACTGGACACCGGCAAAAACTCGGTCAGGCCCTGGACAACCGCCTGGATAACCGCATCAAAAATACCCATATATCTTCCATCCTATTCTGTCAAAATCGATGTTCCGGGAAAGGCGGCTCAGACTTTCAGCCGCCTGCCCGGAGAATAACAATCGTTTAAATAATCGGCCGGATTAGTGGAAATCATCCGGCTGATAATAAACCCATTCGGGCTGCGGACACCTTCAAACAGCCTGGAGCCAAGGCGTACCGTTTCAAGCTGGGGGTCTGACGGTTCCATTGCCATCACTTCGTCAGGACTCACAATCGTGTACAGCATTATTATGCACCTCCCGCTCGGTTTCGTCAATGAGGGAATAGAGGCAGTCCACCGCCTGGGAGAGGTTCCCAAGCTCGTCGATCAGCCCACACTCAACCGCGCCGGCACCGTCTAGAACGGTTCCCACATCCATGACCAGTTCCCCGGTCTGCATCATCAACTCGGTAAATTTTTCCTTGGTGATCTTTGAGTTTGCGGTCACAAATTTTACAATCCGCTCCTGCATCTTTTCAAAGTAAGACAGGGTCTGCGGAACGCCCAAAACCGTTCCGTTCATCCGCACCGGGTGGACCGTCATGGTCGCTGAAGGGACAATAAAAGAACGCTTTGCGCTGACCGCCAGCGGCACGCCGATAGAATGCCCGCCGCCCAAGATCAGCGAAACGGTGGGTTTTTTCATTCCGGAAATCAGTTCCGCAATTGCAAGGCCCGCCTCCACATCCCCGCCAACGGTGTTGAGCAGTACCAGCAGTCCCTTAATTTCCTCCGACTCCTCAATTGCTACCAGCTGGGGTAGAACATGCTCATACTTGGTAGTTTTATTCTGAGGCGGCAGGATAAAATGCCCCTCCACCTGGCCGATGATGGTCAAACAGTGGATCATATGCCGCCCTTTCGCGGTTACAGAACCGTAGTTAAAAATTTCACTTCCGACCGATTCACCGGACAGAGTTTCGTTGTTTTCCTCCTGCTCAGGCTGCGCGTCCGGCTCCCTGCTCGGTTCAATGGTATCGTTTTTATCATACATCACACACCAGCACCTCTCACATTTTGATATGGTGTTAGTGTGTGTCCATCCCTTTTAATTATACGGTTTCAGAAACTTGGTCATTCCTGATTCCAGCGTTTTCGGCCTCTTCTTCCTCCGCTTTTTTTGATTTTGCGACCGCCAGCATCAGTTTAATCCGATTTTCCTGGTTAACCTTGGTCGCGCCCGGGTCATAGTCAATTGCGACGATATTCGCATCGGGATGCTTTGTTTTGATGCCGCGGATCATCCCTTTTCCAACCACATGGTTTGGCAGGCAGCCGAACGGCTGGGTGCAGACAATATTATTTACCCCGTCTGCAATGAGCTCAAGCATTTCGGCTGTAAGCAGCCATCCCTCTCCCATTTTGGCGCCGTACCCCACATAGCCTTTCACCAGTTCCTTTAAGTGCAGGTACCCTTTGGGGCAGTAAAACTTGGGCTGAGCCCTCACCGCGTCAATCATAATCTGCTGGCAGTGGAGAACATAGGACATCAACTTCCGCGCAAAAAAGCGAACCGGCCGCTTGCCGCCGTATAGCTTGTAATCCTCAATCCGGTTGTCAATTTTAAAAATAATAAAGTCCATCAGCCCAGGAACGACGACCTCCGCCTGTTCGGAAAGAAGGAATTCCTCCAGGTTGTTATTCCCGAGAGGAGCGTATTTCACATAAATTTCGCCCACAATACCAACCCGAACCTTCTGTTCATCCCGGACCGGGACAGCGGCGAAATCCTTGACAATTTCCTCAAAGTGCGCTCTCATTGCCTTCTGGTTCAAAGCGCCGCCGCTTTTAAATTCATCAGACAGCTTTTCGACCCAGCGGCTGGTCAGACGGGCGGCGTCTCCATCCACAATTTCATAAGGACGCACCTGGTTTTGCAGCAGCATCAGGATATCCCCGTACATGGCGGACATGGCGAGCTGACGAATCAGTTTGAGGGTCATTTTAAACCCGGGGTTTTTCTCAAGCCCCGAAAGGTTGACGCTGATAACCGGAATCTGTTCCAACCCCGAGCGTTTAAGCCCCTTGCGCAGCAGGTGAATATAGTTGGACGCCCTGCACCCGCCGCCCGTCTGCGTGATGACAAGCGCGGTCTTGTTCAAATCGTACTTGCCGCTTTTTAAGGCGTCGAGCATCTGGCCGATGACCAGAAGCGCCGGATAACAGGTGTCATTATGTACGTTCTCAAGCCCCTGACGGCGAATGCTTTCACTGTCGGTCCCCTTTAACAGGGTGACGTTGTAGCCGTGAAGCCGCAGGACGTTTTTAATCAGCTCAAAATGGATGGGCAGCATCTGCGGCATCAGGATTTGATACTCACGCTTCATTTCTTTGGTAAAAAGAAGGCGGCCCGTCTTATCGTATTTCAGTTCTGCCAAGCTATCACCTCGTTTTCTTTTCCTTTGCGAGCTTGTTTGCCTCCAGATAGGCGAACAGGCTGCGCAGCCGGATCTTGACAGCGCCGAGGTTTGTGACCTCGTCTATTTTAATCTGGGTGTAAATTTTTCCATAGCTCTCCAATATTTCGCGGACCTCGTCGCCGGTAATGGCATCAAGCCCGCAGCCGAAAGACACGAGCTGTACCAGCTGGATCCGGTCATCGTGGGAGCCGACATAGTGAGCGGCGGCATAAAGCCGGGCATGGTAGGTCCACTGGTTCAATACCCCCGCCTTGCGTTTGGAAGAGCGAACCGTCAGGCAGTCCTCAGTCAGGATAGAAACGCCAAAGCTCCTTGCCAGCAAGTCGATACCGTGGTTGATCTCCGGGTCGATGTGATACGGCCGTCCGGCAAGGACAAGTACCATCTTGTCATTCTGTTTTGCGTCTTTTAATACGGTCCGGCCATAGGCGTAAAGCATCTGACGGTAAGCTTCGTAGGCGTCGTAAGCCTTTTTGGAGGCCCGGCGAATTTCCTCTTTACCAACGGAAAAATACTGGCTGAAAACAGCGTGCGCTTTTTTCGTAAAATCGTGCCTGCGGTGGAGGCCAAGATAATCCTTGATAAAGGTAATTTCAGAAAGCCGCCGAATATTTGCCCCGATGACCTCCGGATAATAGGCCACCACCGGACAGTTATAGTTGTTGTCGGACAATCCCTCATCGAAATTATAGGACATACAGGGGTAAAAAATCGTTTTAATCCCCTGATCCAAAAGGGCCTCAACATGACCGTGAAGAAGCTTTGCAGGATAGCAGACCGTATCGGATGGGATGGTGTGCTGCCCTTTTTCATACAGAGCGCGGTCACTGCGCGGGGACAGAACGACCTCGAAGCCCAGTTCTGTGAAGAACGCATGCCAGAAGGGCAGATTTTCATACATGTTAAGCCCCATCGGGATACCAATTTTACCGCGGGGACCGGGAACTGCCCGCAGGCTGTGAAGATAATCGTACTTATAGCGGAAAGCGTTGTAGCCCCTCTCTTCTTGTTTAACGCCAAGCGGTTTTTCACATTTGTTACCGGAAATATACCGCCCGCCATCCGCAAACCTATTAATCGTAAGCTTGCAGTGGTTGGTACAGCCGTTACAGGTAGTGACCGAAACCGTGTGGGTAAAGTTCTGCAGTCGTTCAAGGGTAAGAACTGTGGAGCGCTCCCCCGCGCGGGCCTTGGCGTAAAGGGCAGCCCCATATGCCCCCATCAGCCCTGCAATGGACGGGCGGACAACTTCCACTCCCACCTCGCGCTCAAAAGCGCGGAGGACGGCATCGTTGAGGAAAGTGCCCCCCTGCACCACAATATGCTCACCCAATTCTTTGGTGGAATTGGCACGGATAACTTTATAAAGCGCGTTTTTGACGACGCTGACAGCAAGCCCGGCGGCGATGTCGCCAACTGTTGCGCCGTCCTTCTGCGCCTGTTTGACCGATGAATTCATAAAAACGGTGCACCGGGAACCGAGATCGACCGGATGTTCCGCAAAAAGGCCGAATTTTGCAAACTCCTCCGCCTTAAAGCCAAGCGCGTGGGCGAAGGTTTCAATAAACGAACCGCAGCCGGAAGAACAAGCCTCGTTGAGCATAATGCTGTCAATGGCGCCGCCCCGTATTTTAAAGCACTTGATGTCCTGCCCGCCGATGTCAATGATAAAATCCACGTCTGGATTAAAATACTGTGCGGCGGTAAAATGGGCAATGGTTTCAACCACCCCAAAATCAATATGGAAAGCATTTTTGATCAGCTCTTCCCCATAACCGGTCGACGCGGCGGCACGGATAAGAACCCGTCCGCCCGACTGGGAATAAATTTCCTCAAGCGCCGCCTTTACAAGAGGCACCGGATTGCCGCTGTTCGAGGTATAGAACTGGTACAGGATATCCCCCTCCGGGGAGACGAGAACAATCTTTGTCGTCGTGGAACCGGCGTCTATCCCCAAATAGGCGTCGCCGTTATAATCTGCCAGTGGAAGGTACTTTACACCGGCCTTTCCGTGACGTTCGCAAAACTCTTTGTATTCCTCTTCCGAAGCAAAAAGAGGCGCAACCGAAGAATCGCGTTTTGCAGGCTTGGCGTTCTTTATTTTTTCAAGCACATCCTGCAACAAAACCGGTTGAAGCGTCCCCGCGTAATAAGCTGCCCCAAGGGCGATATAGTACTGGGCGTTTTCCGGAAACACTGCGTTTTCACCTAATTTTAACGTTTCAACAAACCGCTTCCGCAATCCTTTTAAAAAAGTTAAGGGCCCGCCCAAAAAAACAACTTTCCCCTCAATTTCGCGTCCCTGTGAAAGCCCGCCGATGGTCTGATTGACCACACACTGGAAAATACTGGCGGCAATGTCGCTTTTCCGGGCGCCTTGGTTTAAGAGCGGCTGAATGTCGCTTTTGGCAAAAACGCCGCAGCGGGAAGCGATGGTGTATATTTTTTCCGCATCTTCAGAAAGAGTGTCCAGCTCCTCTGATGTTACGCCGAGCAGGGTTGCCATTTGGTCGATGAACGCGCCGGTGCCGCCCGCGCAGCTTCCGTTCATCCGAACCTCGGTGCCGCCGGTGAGGAACAAAATCTTCGCGTCCTCCCCACCCAGCTCAATGACAACGTCCGCATCCGGAATCCGCTCTTTCATGCAAACCTGCGTTGCATAAACTTCCTGCACAAATTCCACGCCGCTACTCTGGGAAACTCCAAGCCCGGCCGAACCTGTGATGACAATTTTTGCGGGAACACCCTTAATAATTTCTTCGTCAATAAGCTTTAACAGGCCGACTGCTTTTTCCGTCACCTTGGCGAGGTGCCGCTCATATGATTGATACAACACCGTGCCGCTTTCGTCCAGCACCACGCATTTGATGGTGGTGGAACCGATATCCAAGCCTATACGATACGCCATAATGACCTCCCCGGAAACGGAACTGGTTAAGAGTAATCTCAACCAATTAATTATAGCATTTTAATAAGTAATGTCAATTGGAAATCATGGGCAAGGAAGCGTTTTGAAATTGACTAAATCTTGACAATCTATAGGAAATACGATAAAATTAATTCAGTTTTACGTTTCGTTTTTTGTCAGGACAACGGGAGGTTCAGGTCTTTGAAAACCTGCGCCCCATGCCGAACGAACTCTTTAGAAAGTTGGTGCAATTGTGGGAAAAACTTTAACTGAAAAAATACTCGACGCCCATATTGTTGACGGAAAGCCTGTTAAAGGCTCTGAAGTCGGCTTAAAAATCGACCAGACCCTGACCCAGGACGCAACCGGTACCATGGCCTACCTTGAATTTGAGGCAATGGGGATCGACCGTGTTAAAACCGAGCGTTCTGTCGCTTATATCGACCACAATACCCTTCAGTCCGGCTTTGAAAATGCGGACGACCACCGTTTTATCGGCTCGGTCGCAAAAAAGCACGGTATTTATTTTTCTCGTCCCGGCAACGGCATCTGCCACCAGCTTCACCTGGAACGTTTTGCCATCCCCGGCAAGACACTGATCGGCTCCGACAGCCACACCCCGACGGCGGGCGGCATTGGTTCCCTCGCATTCGGCGCGGGCGGCCTGGACGTAGCGGTTGCAATGGGCGGCGGCGCTTATTACATTACCTACCCGAACGTTGTTAAGGTGAACCTCACCGGGAAACTCCGCCCCTGGGTGGCGGCGAAAGACGTCATCCTCAAGGTGCTGGAAATCCTTTCGGTCAAAGGCGGCGTGGGCAATGTCATTGAGTACTGCGGCGAAGGGGTCAAAACCCTTTCGGTCCCGGAGCGTTCCACCATCACCAACATGGGGGCGGAGCTTGGTGCGACCACCTCTGTCTTCCCGTCCGATGAAATTACCCGCGAATTTTTGAAGGCGCAGGGCCGTGAAGGGGATTATATCCCCCTCTCTGCCGATCCGGACGCGGTGTATGATAAAGAAATCACTGTCAACCTTTCCGAGCTGGAGCCGTTGGCGGCATGTCCGCACAGCCCGGACAATGTAAAATCGGTCGATGAAATCGGCGCAATCAAAATTGACCAGGTCTGTATCGGCTCCTGCACCAACTCGTCTTATCTCGATCTGATGCGGGTTGCTCACATCCTCAAAGGCAAAACCGTCCATCCGGATGTCAGCCTTGCCATTGCTCCCGGCTCCAAGCAGGTTTTCAATATGCTCGCTGAAAACGGGGCTCTGGCTACCCTGATCGCCTCCGGCGCGCGGATCCTCGAATGCGCCTGCGGGCCCTGCATCGGGATGGGACAGTCCCCGAATTCCAAGGGGATTTCCCTGCGAACCTTCAACCGGAACTTCTTGGGCCGTTCCGGCACCGCTGACGCTGGCATTTACCTCGTCAGCCCGGAGACTGCGGCGATTTCCGCCATTACCGGCGTTCTGACAAACCCGATGACGCTGGGCGAAATGCCGGAGATCAAGATACCGGAGCAGTTCCTTATCAACGACAATATGATCGTCCCGCCCGCTTCCCCGGAAGAGGCGAAGGATGTTGAAATCCTCCGCGGGCCGAATATTAAAGAGTTCCCGATTGCCGAGCCGGTGGGGGACACCATCACGGCCGACGTTATGCTCAAAGTGGAGGATAACATCACCACCGACCATATTATGCCGGCGGGGGCAAAAATTCTCCCCTACCGTTCCAATATCCCCTACCTGTCTCAGTACTGTTTTGCGGTCTGTGACACCACTTTTGCAGAACGTGCGAAGGCAGCCGGCAAGTCAATTGTTGTAGGCGGCGCAAACTACGGGCAAGGTTCCTCCCGTGAACACGCGGCTCTTGTACCCCTCTACCTTGGGGTCAAGGCGGTTCTGGTCAAGAGCTTTGCGCGCATCCACCGCTCCAACCTGGTCAACGCCGGTATCCTGCCGCTCACTTTTAAGGATGAAGCGGATTATGACAAAATTTCACAGGGCGACAGCCTGAGCATCGAAAACATCCGTGAAAGCATTGTAGCGGGGAAACCGCTCGTTGTGAAAAACCTGACCACGGGTGATTCTTACGAGGCGGTCTATGACCTCTCCGGCCGTGCGAAAGAAATTCTCCTCGCGGGCGGCCTGCTCAATTATACCAAAGCCCAGAACTGAACAACAATTACAGGAGGTTTGGCAGATGGCAGATAAAATTAAAATGAAAACGCCCCTGGTCGAAATGGATGGGGACGAGATGACACGGGTCATCTGGAAAATGATTAAAGACATTCTCCTCACCCCGTATATTGAACTGAATACCGAATATTATGACCTCGGCCTTAAACACCGTGAAGAGACCAAAGACCAGGTGACCATTGACTCCGCGAACGCCACCAAAAAATACGGGGTAGCGGTTAAATGCGCTACCATTACCCCGAACGCCCAGCGCGTTAAGGAATACAACCTTTCTGAAATGTGGAAATCCCCGAACGGGACAATCCGTGCCATTCTGGACGGTACCGTTTTCAGAAGCCCGATTATCGTTAAAGGGATCACTCCGTTTATTCCCACCTGGATCAAACCGATCACCATTGCCCGTCATGCTTACGGGGATATTTACAAGAACGCTGAAATGGTTGTTGACGCCGGCTGCAAAGCGGAGCTGGTAGTCACTGATAAAGATGGGAACGAAACCCGCCAGCTGGTTCATGAATACAAAACCCCCGGCGTATTGCAGGGCGTCCACAACCTGGATGAAAGTATTTCCAGCTTTGCCCGTACCTGTTTTAACTATGCGCTTGACATTAAACAGGACCTGTGGTTTGCAACTAAGGACACCATTTCTAAAAAATACGACCACCGCTTCAAGGATATTTTCCAGGAGATTTTCGACGCTGAGTACAAAGAAAAATTTGAAAACGCCGGTATCGAGTATTTCTATACTTTGATTGACGACGCGGTGGCCCGCACCGTCCGCTCAGAAGGCGGTTATATTTGGGCCTGTAAAAACTATGACGGCGACGTCATGTCCGATATGGTTGCAACTGCGTTTGGCAGCCTCGGTATGATGACCTCCGTCCTCGTTTCTCCGGACGGCGTATACGAGTATGAGGCGGCCCACGGTACCGTGACCCGCCACTACTATAAGCATTTGAAGGGCGAGCCCACCTCTACCAACTCGGTCGCTACCCTTTTTGCCTGGAGCGGCGCGCTGCGCAAACGCGGCGAGCTTGATTCAAATAAGGAACTTGTGGCCTTTGCTGACAAATTGGAACAGGCGACTATCAAGACAATTGAGGACGGCGTTATGACAGGTGACCTTTATGTTCTGTCTTCGCTTGAAAATAAAAAGAAGGTTGATACTGAAACGTTCCTGAAAGAGATTGACCTGCGTTTAAAGGAACTGCTTTAATAGAAAACCGGTACGGGGGCTTTAAGGACAGGAGTTCCCGCCGGTTTACAGTAATTCACAGACACCCACTCCTGCGTTTTTCCCTGCTATGTATTGCTGCTACTCTATTCAATGAAAGGTGGCTTTCCCCATGTCCAACAAATCTTCTGCGGTCTCCATTTCGGTTATTCGGCGGCTTCCGCGGTATTATCGTTTTTTGAGTGAACTGCTCAAAGAGGGAAAAACGAGGATTTCTTCCCGTGAACTTTCCGACCTGATGCAGCTTACCGCTTCACAGATTCGGCAGGATCTCAACTGCTTCGGTGGTTTTGGACAGCAGGGATACGGCTATAATGTTAAGGACCTCCATGAAGAGATCGCCAATATTTTAGGTCTTAATAAAATACACAACTGTATCCTCATCGGGGTTGGCAACCTGGGTGAAGCAATAGCGAATCATATCGACTTTGAAAAACGTGGTTTCAAGCTGGTCGGCGCCTTCGATATAAATCCCGAACTGATCGGAACCAAAATTGGAGATGTGACAATCCGGCACAGCGATGAAATTGAGGAATTCTGCAAAAAAAATCCGCCGAAAATTGCGGTGCTTTGTATCCCCAAGGAAGCGGCGCAGACAATTGCGGAACGGCTGGTCTCTTTGGGAATTAAAGGTTTCTGGAATTTCAGTCATTTTGATCTGACTCTCAGTTATGATGATATTGTTGTGGAAAATGTTCATTTAAGTGACAGCTTGATGACCCTATGCTACAGGGTCAACGAAATATACAGATAAAAAAGCCGCCTCTTTGTAACAAAGAGGCGGCTTTTTATCTGTAATCGGTAAATCGCGTTAATTTAATCTGAAAATTAAAACTAATTGCAAAGGTTATCTTAAAAGTAAGAATGTTGTCGAATTGAAAACGTTCATCTCAAATTCCGGCTACACCATTCAAGAAAATTTATTATTCAAATTAAATACAAAAGCCGCTTGGGGCGCCATCCAAATGGATGACGCCCCAAGGTCTAATTTTTTTAGCTTTTCAGAACAAAGGACTCACAGTCTGTGCACTGTACGACAGTGGGGTTTGTCTCATGGGTGCCGACGGTGATGCACTGAAGAGAGCAGTAGTTTTTGGACTGGCAGTGATTCGCACACTGCTGAACCGTACATTTGATACTCTCGTTCGCTTTGTTGCTATTCTGATGCATATTAAAATTCCTCCTTTTATTTGATCCGTTTTTATTTTGTCCGCTCACACGCTTTTTATTACATAAAGTGAAAACGAAATTCTCACATTATTATAAACATATCTTGTCAAACATTTCAGTGTGTTTTTTGATATAAACGGCAGAAAATAATCCTGGAGGTGGAAATTATGAATCCGATTATTCAGAAAAACCAAGCGTCTGCAAATGCAAATTTAAATATAAACGCAAATGCAAACGCCAACACAAATAACAATGCCAATGCACAGGTCAACCAATATTTTAATACCTTACCAGCCTTTATCCAGGAAAACATCAAGCAGACCGGAGTACAATTTAACTCCGTTCAGGAATTGCAGCAGGTTGCAAACCAGATGCTCAGTCAAAACAATTCCCAGCAGTAGGTAATTAAAATGGCGGCGCTTCAATTTTGAAACGCCGCCATACCTATTACAATTTATACGATATCCAGAAAGGTTTTACGGTCCGGTGGCGGAAATGCGCCGTCAAGCCGGGTACATTCATTCGGCGATAAAACAATATCAGCGGCCGCAGCATTTTCCAAGGTATGTTTTTTGCTCCCGGCTTTTGGAATGGCAAAAACGTTTGACTTACTCATCAAAAATGCCAGCAGAATCTGCACAGGCGCAGCGTGATGCGCCTGTGCAATTTCCTGGACTGTTTTATCGTTTAACAGGCCTCTGCGCAGCGTACCCGCCTGTGCGAGCGGACAGTATGCCATAAGCGGCACATTATGCTTTTCAAGCCACGGCAGCAGGTCATACTCAACGCCGCGTGAACCCAAGTGGTAAAGCACCTGGTTGACGGCGCAGTTTTCCCCGCCCCTAACACGGAAAAGCTCTTCCATATCGTCTACATCAAAATTGGAAACGCCCCAGCGCCGGATTTTTCCACGCTTAATCAGTTCTTCCATACATTCAACCGTTTCTGACAATGGAATTGCCCCGCGCCAGTGAAGCAGGTATATATCGAGATATTCAGCCCCCATTCTGCGGATTGATGCGTCACAGCAGGCAAAAATATGATCGCGGCCGGCATTATACGGGTAAACCTTTGACACAAGGGTCAGCATATCTCTGGGATAACCCGGCACAACCTTTCCAACCAGTGATTCCGCCCGGCCACCGCCGTACATCTCCGCTGAATCGATCAGCGTCATACCGTGTTCAATTCCTGCTTTCAGCGCATCGCATTCCTCCGGTATCCGTTTGGGATCATCTCCCATATACCAGGTTCCCTGCCCAAGTCTGGGAATCCTTGCACCATCCCGCAGCGTCAAATATTTCATAATCCTTCCTCCCAAATGCTGTCATTAACTACCTTTATTATAACAACTTCCAAAAGAAAAGGAAGCCTTTTTAAATGGCTTCCTTTTTATATTATACCTGTTTTATGACTCCGCACGCTATTTTTTTACCGGAATCGCCCGATGGCTGGGTTTTGAAATCATCAGGCGAACTGTGGATCACAACAGTCAGCCCTACTACCTCTTCTGCCGAAAAATGCTTGGTATAAAACGTCATCCAGGCGTAGCCGCCATCGGACACAAGCGGCGGCATATCCCCCGCGTGAAGTGGATGCGGGCAATTTTTAAGATTGTAATGCATGCCGGAAGAAGAAAAAGGATTCTCCTTTGTTCCGAAACAGCTTTTCCCTTCATGGATGTGGAACCCAAAGACCTTTTCGGAGCAATTCCCCTCCCCTTTTGGAAGCCCGAATACTTCAGTACAGACGAGTGTCCCCTCAAAAAAAGAGTAAAACTGAACCTTGCCATATAGAGAACGGTTGTCCTCGCCGCCCTGCAGAATCGCCTGTGCAAACGGCTTGTTGCGGCGGAGAAGGTCCCCGAACAGTTTAGTTTTTGAACCAAACTGAAATATCAAATCACTCACCTCCTCTTTTTCATCCTATGCAGAAAGTCGAAAAAGGATGAAGGAGGCGCGTTTGACAGCACCGGGCAACTATAAATTAACGGGCGCTGTTTAAAAACAGCGCCCGCTAATTAACTACTGTATCAATTTTCTGCCCCAGTCTGTACTTCAACATTTACCCCTTTTGAAGCGGCAACGTCATCAAACTCCTGTAAAATCTCCGCGGAAGGCGCCTTGGTCAAGAGGCTGACCGCAATCATCAGCAGAACGCCAATCAGGAAACCGGGTACCAGCGAATACAAACCCGTATACCCCGCAAGGGTCATACTGCCAAAGGGAATATAATCCCACAGGATGACAGTCAGGCCGCCGCCGATCATACCGCACGCGGCGCCGGCGCGATTCGCCCGCCTCCAGAAAAGGCCCAAAAGCACAACTGGGCCGAAAGTTGCGCCAAAGCCAGCCCACGCGTTCGAAACAAGTCCCATAACGCTGCTGTTTGGATCAAGCGCAATGATAAACGCCACAACCGAAACCAGCAAAACTGTAATTCTGCTGACAAGCAGCATACTCTTTTCAGTCGCTTTTTTAGAAATAACGCCCTTGTAGACATCCTCAGAAATAGAAGACGCAGTGACAAGAAGCTGGGAATCCGCCGTGGACATAATGGCGGCGAGAATCCCGCAGAGAAGCAGCCCGCCTACAAACGGTATGCCGAGATGGTCGGTAAACACCTTTCCGATCATTTCAATAAAGACATTTTCGGAGTTGCTGATCGGTGCATCCACAAAGAAGGCACGCCCGATGATTCCCAAGAGACATGCAATGGAAAGAGAGAGAACCACCCAAACTATCGCAATCTTCCGGGACTTGCGAACCTCGCGCTCATCGCGGATTGCCATAAAGCGAACCAAAATATGCGGCATGCCGAAGTAGCCGAGCGCCCATGCAAGCTGAGAAATTATACCAACAAAACTCATCGGTTCGCCATTATCATACATCGGGTTGAGGAAATTTGTTCCAAGGCCGTTTAAAATTTCAACTGTCTTGTCCGGACCGCCGATCAGGCTGACTGCAAAGAGCGGTACAATTATCAGGGAAGCGAGCATCATAAGCCCCTGGACAAAGTCGGTCCAGCAAACCGCAAGGAAACCGCCGAGGAAGGTGTAGACCAGAATGACAAAGGCGCCGATTGCAAGAGCCCAGGTGTATTCAATTCCAAAAACGGCCGAAAAAAGCTTAGCGCCGGCAGAAAAACCGGAAGCTGTATAAACGAGGAAAAAAATCATAATAAACAGGGAAGACGCTACCCGCAGCACCTTGGAACGGTCATGGAACCGGTTTTCAAAAAACTCCGGCATCGTCAACGAGTTACCGGCCCGGATGGTGTACCGCCGAAGCCTGGAAGCCACGAATACCCAGTTAAGAATGGTGCCAATTGCAAGGCCAACAGCAATCCAAATCTGGCCGGTCCCCAGAGCGTAGATCGCTCCCGGAAGACCCATAAGAAGCCATCCGCTCATATCGGACGCCTGTGCGCTCAATGCCGCCACCCAGCCGTTCAGGCTGCGGCCGCCCAAAAAGTAGTCTGCCGAACTTTTTGTCTTACGGTAACAAACAAGTCCAATTGCCATCATAAGCAATAAATAAACGCCAAATGCCACCAATATCCAAATATTATCTTCCATTTTTCTTTACCACTCTCTTTTTTTCTATTTACCCTGTTAAATAAACCAACTATATAATGCCATCATTCGGATTGTTGTCAAGCATTGTGAAACACCATTTTCCACAACCGCAGAAGAGATAAACATCACGGTTTCTCCAGAAGCTGCAAGACAACATCCGCATAGGACGCAGTAAAACCGGCGTTTGCCGGTTTTGCCCGGGGTTATTATACCATAACAAACCGTATTTTGCCAATATTTTCAGCTAAATTCTCTCCAAAAGACATTTTTAAGAGAAAAAACGCCTTCCTAAAAAGGCGCTTTTGATCATTCAGGAAGATTATGCGTGTACAAGATTTTTGGAACGCTCCTCTAGTTCTGCAAGAAGACTGACAATCTTCTTGTTCGGGTCAATGATTTCTCCAACAGATGCGTCGTGATGGATCGCATCAATGACATAGGCGGTATATTTTGTGAGATCGACATCGACAACCCAGGGGCGCTGCAGCAATTCAGGCGTCCTGTAAATGAGGTTTGTGACAAAAATTTTATCAAAAAGGCCCTCTTCATAAGCCTTGTCAAATGCAGCGAGTCCGTTGCAGAACAACCCGAACGTGATAAAACCAAAAATGCGGTCCGCACCCTTGAGTTTTAACTGCTGGAACGTATCAATCAGCGAGCTGCCGGAGGAAATCATATCGTCAACAACAATGACGTCTTTCCCCTCCAAACTGCTGCCGATGTATTCGTGAGACTCAATCGGATTGGTGCCGTCCACAACCTTGGACAGGTTGCGGCGCTTATAAAACATTCCCATTTCAAGGTTCAGCACCGACGAGTAATTGAGACACCGGCTGACGCCGCCCGCATCCGGAGAAATGATAATCATCTTGTCAGCGCGGAATGCAATCGGCGTCACGTTTTTGACAAGAGCCTTGATCATCTGGTAGGTCGGTCGCATATTGTCGAATCCGCTCAGCGGAATGGCGTTTTGTACCCGCCCGTCGTGCGCGTCAAAGGTGACAATATTGGAAACGCCCATATGTACCAACTCCTGGAGGGAGGTTGCGCAGTCCAGCGACTCACGGAAAGTGCGTTTATGCTGCCGGCCCTCATAAAGCATCGGCATAATAACGGTAATCCGCTTTGCTTTGCCGCCGATGGCAGAAATAATCCGTTTTAAATCCTGGAAGTGGTCATCCGGGCTCATGGGGACCTCCCGGCCATACATTTTATAGCTTACACTGTAGTTGAATGGGTCGCTGATGATAAAAATATCGCGGCCGCGGATTGATTCCAGCAGGAGGCCTTTCCCCTCCCCGGTTGCGAAACGCGGGCATTCAGCCCTGAGGATAAAATGCTGATCTGTATCATGCCACCTTCTGATATAGTACTCAATTTTATCACAGAACTCTTCGCAGCCGCGCATACAAATCAGTGCAAGGTTTTCCGCCTTACCTCGTTCCATTAACCATAACCACCCTTTCTCAGTCCCAATACTAACTAACGCTTCCACATCATTACAGGGAATCCAAAGCCATCCCCTGCCATCTGTCTAATATTTTAACACATCACACGTAATTTCACAAGAAGAAAGCTGTTTTTGGGCAGAACCCGCGGAACATAAAAAAGAAGCGGTATTTCCCGCTTCTTTTTTATGTCATCGCTCAGGCAATAAGCACACCTGACAACTCAAATATCCAATTCTTTTTCAAACTCTCTTTCTTCATCTTTCCAGAAAATGATACGTCGTACATAGAATTCAGGGAGCGGTGCATTAAACCGCTCCCCAAGTGCAAACTGGATCTTTTTATTTTCCATAAATCTGTTCTCCTGCTGTATCTGCTTATGTTATGTCATTTATTTTATCTTCGCAAGAAC
>ERZ1673695.1558-NODE-1558-length-22555-cov-11.553822_pt1 | contig 22555 bp, 18 predicted proteins | sample MGYA00580225_ERZ1673695 | MGnify/ENA primary metagenome ERZ1673695 (study PRJEB41218, sample SAMN15661739) | gut metagenome | host: Homo sapiens | place: Canada: London | collected 2015-08-20/2019-03-30 | study: EMG produced TPA metagenomics assembly of... | reverse complement strand
CTATAATAGCAGACAACACATCATAACAGCTCCGTTTGCCGCTATGAGAGGAGAAGCACTATGGCAAAAGGTTCTGTAAGAAAAAAGGGAAAGAAGTGGTACTATCGGTTCTATGTAGAGGATGGAGAGCTTTCATTTCCACCAGCTTCGTCACACCTTCACCAGCAATCTGTTGTCCTACGGCGCAGCGCCGAAGGACGTGCAGGAGCTTCTTGGTCATTCGGATGTGACGACCACAATGAATATTTCCGCACACGCCAGTAAGGAAGCCAAGCGAGACGCCGCAAAACTGCTGGACAAGGTGCAATAAGACTTTCCCTTGTTCTTTCCTGACAAGGGAAAAAACAAGGGAAATTGAGAGCAGAGAAACATTCGGGCGCCTTGAAAAGCAAGCAATTTCAGCACTTTTGAGAAAAATGATTTACAAATCCTGATTTGTAAACAAGCGGGGCTGACCGTCGGCAACGGCGCCCTTTTACTACCTTCATTATAGCAAGTTACAGGAGAATACCAAGGAAAACCACACCCCTGCACCGCAAGGCGCAGGGGTGTGGTTTATCTCAACTCAGCTGAGCCATCACCACCCGATGCATTCGTGTCAAAAGTTGAATATGATTCAACGGGCGGATGCCTCCTGCTTGGCGGCAGCCTTTTCCTCCGGCGTGCGCAGCAGGCCGAAGTGAATGGTGACGCAGGTGAAGATAATGAGGGCAAACATGTAGAAAGAGTAGGGCAGCACCTCCAGAGGCGTGCAGCCGGCCAGCTCCGTCACGATGAGGATACCGCCGTCGTGAGGCATCAGAGCCAGGAAGGCGCAGGCGAAGATGTCCACCAGACTGGCCAGCCGCTTGGGCGCGATGCCGTACTTGCTGCCGATCTCCTTTGCGATGGGGCAGGTGACGATGATGCCGATGGTATTGTTCACCAGAGCGGCAGACAGCACGCCGGACAGCAGGCCGATGCCGTACTCCGCACTGCGGCGGCTCCGGATCTTCGTGGTGATGGCGGACACCAGCCATTCAACGCCGCCGTAGTAACGGACCAGACCGATGATGCCGGAGATCAGGATGGCCACGATGGAGATGGAGAACATGTCGCTCATACCGCCGCCAATGGCCTGGATCCACGCGAAGAAGCCGACGGTGCCCTGCGCCAGACCGATCACGCCGGTCATCAGGATGCCCACGAACAGCACCACGGCCACGTTAATGCCCATGAGGGCGGTGGCCAGCACCACGATGTAGGGCAGGACCTGGATCACGTTATAGCTGCCGGCCTCAATGGTGCCGGAGCCCTGACCGCCCAGAACAGCATAGAGTACCATGGCGATGATGGCGGCGGGCAATGCTATAAAGAAGTTCATGCGGAACTTGTCCCGCATCTCGGAGCCGCAGCCCTGTGCGGCGGAAATGGTGGTGTCGGAGATCATGGACAGGTTATCGCCGAAGTAAGAGCCGCCGATGACCGCCGCGCCCACGATGGCGGGGTTCAGACCGGCGCCCTGCGCCACGCCGATGGCTACGGGGGCCATGGCGGCGATGGTGCCCATGGAGGTGCCGATGGCGGTGGAGATGAAGCAGCACATCAGGAACACGCCGGGGATCAGCAGGGTCACGGGAATGAAGTGCAGAGCCAGGTTGATCACGGAATCCTTACCGCCCATAGCGGCGGCCGCGCCCTGAAAGCCGCCGGCCATCAGGTAGATCAGCACGATCATCATAACGCCGGAGTTGCCCATGTTCTCGCAGAACACATCCAGCTTCTCGCCCACCTTCACGCCGGGCGCCAGCAGCAGCGCCGCGGCGATACCGGCCAGCAGGGCCACGTGGCGGGGGAACTGGCCGAAGGGGCTGGAAACGCCCATCAGGGTAAAGGTAATGCCGCAGCCCACATACAGGGCCAGGAATACGATCAGGGGTAAAAATGCAGATGCGCCAAGTTTTTTCTGGTTGTTCATCTTGTTTTCTCCTCTTCTTTTTCTTGTATGATCGCCGGGGAAACCGGACTTCAGCGGCTGCGGACCGCAGTCTCCAGCTGGGTCAGCGCCTTTTGGATCACGCTGCGGGGGCAGGCTGCGTTCAGACGCAGGAAGCCGCTGCCGCCGAGACCGAACTCACTGCCCTCGCCAAAGGCCACGCCGGCCTTCTCCACACAGAACTTTTTCAGCGCCGCGTCGTCCATGCCCAGAGCGCTGGCGTCGATCCAGCAGAGATAGGTGGCCTCCGGGGCATTGGGCTTCAGCTCGGGGAGATGCTCGGCGCAGAATTCGCGGATGAAGCGCATATTGCCGCTCAGATAGACCAGCAGCTGATCCAGCCACTCCTCACCCTGCTCGTAGGCGGCCATGGTAGCCACCAGAGAGAAGCAGTTGTTCCGAGCGATGTCCATCCGCTTCAGCTCCGCCACGTAGGCGTCCTTGTGCTCCACGGTGTCATAGACGATGGTGGAGGACTGGAGACCCGCCAGATTGAAGGTCTTGCTGGGGGCGATGCAGGTGGTGGTGATGGCGGCGATCTCAGGGGACACGGAGGCCATGGGGATGTGCTTGTGGCCGTCCAGCATCAGGTCGGAGTGGATCTCATCGGAGATGATCCGCACACCGTGCTTTACGCAGATGTCGCCCACCGCCTTCAGCTCCTCATGGGTCCAGACTCGGCCCACAGGGTTGTGGGGGTTGCAGAGGATGAAATACTTCACGCCGTCGGCGGCCTTCTCCGCGAAGTCTGCCAGATCCATGGTGTAGCGGCCGTTTTCATCCCGCTTCAGGGGGCTGACCACCAGCTGACGGCCGGTGTTGTTCACCACGTCGGCAAAGGGATGGTACACGGGCTGCTGAATGAGGATCTTGTCGCCGGGCTGGGTGAACATGGTCAGCATCATCCGCATACCGGGGACCACGCCGGGGGCGAAGGCCATGTGCTCCGTGTCGGGCAGCCAGCCGTTGCGTTTCTGCTGCCATGCGGCGATGGCCTCGAAATACTTGGGCGTCCGCCAGGTGTAACCGAAGATGCCCTGATCGGCGCGGGCCTTGATGGCGTCCACGATGCAGGGGGCGGTCTTGAAATCCATATCTGCGATCCACAGGGGGATCACATCATTGGTGCCGTAGTGCAGGATGGCTTCCTCCACCTTGGCGGCGTAGTTTTGTGAGCGGTCGACCACCGCGTCAAAATCGTACTGCATAATGCTCTCCTTCTTTCTTTCCGGCTGTGCGCCGGGATCTCTGATGATAAAGAGTATAGCAATCAGCGTGCCAACTGCGAAAAAGGGCACAACTGCAAAAAACAGGCGGTTCATCCCCGTAATTTCAGAGAAAATTGATGGATCTGTCAAAGAACTATCGGAGAGAACCAGCATAATTGGCGAAATAATAGGGTGAAGTTGCGAAACTTCACCCTATTATAAAAGTGCCTATTTTGAAAAGGCTTCCGCAAGCTGACGGCCCCGCAGCGTCAGGCGGCTGCCGCCCCGTCCTCTGGATACGGAGATCAGGCCCAGCCGGTTCAGAGCCTGCAAAGCGTCCCGGGCCGCCTGATCCGTCAGCAAAAGCCCTTCCTGCTCTGCCAGACGGCACAGCTGTCCCCGACCGATGCCGTTTTCTGCGGCGGACAGCGCCCGCAGCAGGAAGCGGTACAGCTCTTCCTGTCCCGCAGCCTGGGCCGCGAAGTCCGAAAAGTCATCGGGGAGGGAGGGGGCTGCCGGAGACAGGGGACGGGCTGCCCGCAGATAGGGCGGCAGATCCTCCGAGGTGATCTCCGGCTTGTCTACCACCGCCAGATATTCGATCAGGTTGGACAGCTCCCGCACATTTCCCTCCCAGCAGTACCTCCGCAGGACCTCCCGGGCGTCCGGGGCCAGGATATATGCGTAGCCGAAGCGTTTCTTGATCTCGGCGGCGATCAGGAACAGATCCTCGCCCCGCTCCCGTAGAGGCGGGATCTCCAACGGCAGGGTGTTCAGGCGGTAAAACAGATCCTTGCGGAAGCGGCCCTGCCGCACCAGTTCGTGGATATCCTCGTTGGAGGAGGCAACGATCCGTACATCCACCGGGATCACCCGGTCGCCGCCTACCCGGATCAGCTCCTTTTCCTGCAAGACCCGCAGCAGCTTGGCCTGCAGCATGGGACTCATGGCCTCCACCTCATCTAAAAACAGGGTGCCCAGATGGGCATATTCAAATAATCCTGCCTTGCCGCCCTTTTTGGCACCGGTGAAGGCCCCCTCCTCGTAGCCGAACAGCTCGCTTTCCAGCAGAGTCTCCGTCAGCGCGGCGCAGTTGATCGCCACAAAGGGCATTTCCCTCCGGCGGGAGGCATTGTGGATGGCGTGTCCGAACAGCTCCTTGCCGGTGCCGCTCTCTCCGGTCAGCAAAATGGCGGAGTCGGTCTGGGCCATTTTCTCCGCCAGCGCCTTCACCTGACGGATGGCCTCGCTCTCACCGATGATGTCATCCATGGTGTACTTGGCGCGGTAGCCCCAGTCCTGAAGTTGGGCCCGGAACTTGTGCTGTCGCTTTTCTTCCTCTGTGAAGCGCTGGAGCAGCAGAAAACTGCCGATCCGGGTGCCCTGCCAGTCCACCGGCACCACGGATACGTTGACAAACACATCCTGAATCTTCATCAGCCGCACCTGCTTATAAGAGGAACCCGCGTCGCCGAGATCCGGCAGCAGGGTGCCGATCTCTCCGCCGATGTCCACGCCGCCGGTGATGCCGGACGCCGTGGCGTTGGCTGCAAAGACCCGGCCCTGTACATCCACGCCGATGATGCCCATTTTCAGAGCGCCCATCAGCATGTCCAGATAGGTTTCCGTCTGCAAGCTGGCGTTCCACAGGGCGGCCAGACTCCGGCCGGGGTCCGCCAGATCCTGTATGTACGTTCGGAAATGCTCGCTGGCGGGCAGCCAGGAAAAGCCCAGATGGAGGCCGATCTCCAGAATGGTCTCTGCGGAGAATACCCGGGAGCCCAGATTCAGCACAGAGGTGAACTCCGGCGGTACGCACTGTGGTTCTCCCGGCGTGATGGCCATTTCGATCCGCGGCGGCACCGCCATGCCGGGGCAGTAGGGGAACAACTGGATTTGGGTGATGCCCAGCCGGTGCAGCTCCGCAATGGACTCAATAGCCATCTGTATACTGAAGTTCACCAGAATGGCCCGGGTCCCCACTGGCAGCTGCTGCAGCGCCTCGATGTCCCGCTTCAGATAGGTGATCTTGGCGGGCACCGTGGGCTTGTCCGCCGGAAGATACGCCGAGACCTCCTTGTAAGCATCGGAGGAGGTGCAGGAGATGAGATAGAGATCCGCATCCTTGGGCATGGAGGGATAATCGTGCTTCCGCACGCTGAAGCTCCGAATCTGGATCTCCTGCCCGAACAACTGCAAAAGGGTACGCTCATAGGGTGTGGAGTTGGACAACTCCTCCGTGATCAGGACGATGCGCTTCATCGAATCTACCTCCTGCCGAATTTTTTCAATCATACCATAAACGGTGTCGCTCCGCAACGCAATGGGACCATAATATCCCGCTATGGCTGTTTGAGATCCTGTGTTGCTTTTTATGAAAAAACTTTGATCTCTCCGTGGCGAAAACAGTGTGACCGCTATCATTGATAACAGCCACATTTTTTCATCCATAAAAAAATTGCGTTGTTGAAGTTTTTACTTCCGCATACTAAACTGATGGTAAGCCATCGCTCTTTTCTGAGCCCAATCAAATCTATAAAGACATATCAGCAACGTTTGCTCTTTTTATTAGCCCGATTCTGTGCTATGGTAGATATACCACAAGAAATGCTTCGACCGGGATGAACGCTGAACATAGAAAGCGGAGGTGCTGTATATGTCATACCCGAAGCCATTGTCCGAGAAATCACTGAAACGGCTGTATACACAGGCGGGGTTATCAGCGGAAGCGTGCGATTTTCTCCATTCGCTATTTGCCGCCTGCGCAAATCTGTATGGAGCCATCGCCCTGCGCGATGTGTGGTCGGTTTATCGGGAGTTAAAAAGCGAAGCGCCCCGTATTCGCCGACAGGATCTCGTTGCTTTTTCCGCCATCGTCCGCCGGGAGGTACAGCCCTATCAGGTTTACGAAATCGAAGAACTGTACACGGAGGAGCCTCATAACGATCTGGATCGGCACATCGTATCGAAGGAACTGATTGGCACCGGTTATGGCAAGATGTTTTCCTTCTATGCGTTGATGGAAGGACTCGGCAATCATCCGTACTGTGTTCCTGCCAATTTCCTCTCTTATGCGGCACCGTCCGCATCGGCAGAGGAAAAATCACTGGCGGATTTCATCGGAAATCTGGAATCCACCGCAGCAGAATGTACGCCAAGACAGCGCAAAGCGTATCCCAATGAAAATCGCGGGAAGAAGCTGGGGACGTTTTCGTTCCTCAATTTAAGCGAGCGGTTTGATCTGGAGTATTATAAAAAAGTCCCTGCCACATATTCCGCTCTGCTGGAAGAATACAGCGGTACAGAAGCGGAAAAGATCATGCGTCAGCATAGATGGGACGAAAATATTGGCCGTCTGCACACAACGGAAATCATTCAAAACCTGGAAAATGAACTGCATGAGGTAGGCGTCTGTCTGACGGAAAAGCAGCAAGATACGCTTATGCGGCTCATCGTGCAGTATCACAATGGAAGCCGCTTGTGGTGTCTGCGCGGTTGGAAGCCAAATGAGCTGGCAGATATGCACGGCAATTCCGGCGTTCCAAGCATCTCCTTCGGTCCGGGTCTGCAGCAGGCCTTTGCTGACGGAACAATGGACAAGGGTGATCTCGTTCGCAAAATACAGGAGCTGGGATGGAAGGTGATGGAATGAGTGCCGCGGATAAAGTCAAGGAAGCGGACTGGAGACTTTTCAGATCCCGTCTCCCCATCTGGCAGGAAGCCTATATGGAGCGGTTGAACCACGAATATATCGCTCTGCTCTCAAGGACCGGTCCAGCATCCGAGAAGTTCTGGGAGCTGGAAAGACGCATGCGCGAGGACAAAAGGCGGGGCGGCGTGGTGATGCGCATGAGCCGCAGCGATATGGAGCTGAACCTATTGAGCCTGCTGTCTGACGGCGTAATTTCCACCGCGGAACTCGATGGGTTCAGCGAGGAACTGCGGGAAAAGCTGACCTTTGTGCTGCGGGATCATAGGGACTGGGATCATGGCGACAGTTGAGCAAGCGCTTGCCCGCCTGCAAAGATCCGCCTTCCGCGCAAAGTTCCATTTGAGTGAGCAGGACAGGCAGTACATAGCGGATAAGGGTATGGAGACCATTCAGCGCCACGCTGCCGACTTCGTCAGAACGCGGCTTGCACCGGCAAGCATCCCCAATGACGGCAAGCAGACGCCGATGCGCGGGCATCCGGTGTTTATCGCCCAACACGCCTGCGCCTGCTGCTGCCGCGGATGCCTGCATAAGTGGTATCATGTCCCGGTGGGACGGGAGCTGACGGAGAACGAGCAGGAACGCATCGTGAAACTGCTGATGGCATGGATCGCGCGGCAACTTGACTGCGATACGAGGTGAGAAGGGGAGATCGCGGGAATGTGCCCGTGCCGGTTGGAGCGGGTTTCCTGGTCTCTTGACGCTTCCGTTTCTGCTATGATCGCATACGAGCTGATTTTCGGCGCTGCCGCGTTCGCCGGTCTGTGCGCTGGGGTTTCTGACCTTTTTTCCCACATCGAGCAGATCGATTCCGGCCTTCCCGCAAACAGGGGCCGTATTCTGAAGGATCTTGTCATGATCCTCGTTCCGGCGTTTTTCGTGGCTTTGCCGCTCATGCTTTTGTGATCTTCGCATATCATATATCCCAATTCGATCTTGCGGCCCCGGCTGTCCAAACCCCGCGTTTTCAAAGGAGGGAGGATACGGAAATGCGAAATGGAATTGGGAGTATCATATGGACAATACAATAAAGGAGGATGGCTGCTCTCAATGGATAGGGGCAGCCGAAATTTATGACGCGATGTAAAAACTGTATGCGCACGCTTGCGCTGGCTTTGACACTGGTCCTGTCTCTGAGCATAAGCGTCCCCGTGCGGGCCGCCGTGGACGAGACCAACGCCAACCGGCTTAACGCGCTGGGGCTGTTCCTCGGCACCGGCAGCGGCTACGATCTGGGAGGCACCGCCACCCGTTTGCACGGCATCATTATGCTGACCCGTATGCTTGGCGAGGAAGCGGACGCGCTGTCCTTTGACGGCCCCTGCCCCTTCTCCGATGTGGCGGCCGGAAAGCCCGGCGCCTATACGGGTTATGCGTTCGCGCAGGGCTATACCACCGGCGTGAGCGCCACGACCTTTCATCCCGGCGGCGCTCTGAGCTTCAAGCACTATGTCACGTTTTTACTGCGGGCATTGGGCTACGATGACGGCGCGGGAGATTTCACCTTTGCCGCATCGCTGGAGAAAGCCGTGGAGATCGGCATGATGACCCGCGCCAGCGCTGACTGCATCCTCCAGAAGCAATACGCGCTCTATCGCGGGGATCTGGTGGATCTGTCCGTCAGCGCCCTGACGACGCCTTTGGCGGACGGAAGCGCCACCCTCGCGGAAAGCCTTGCGAAAAAAGGCGTATTTACATGGGAGGAAGGCCGGGCACAGGGCCTGATCGGCGGCGGGCAGGAGGCCTATGTCCATTCTTCTCTGCGGAATACCGGCGCGCCAAAGCCTGAGCAGAGTGCTAGTTCCGGCGCTGTGTCCCGTGTGACAAAGACCTACGCGCTGCCCTCCGGCTCCGTCAGCGCCGATGTGATCACAGTGGACACCTCCGCCCCCGGCGTCAGCGTCCGGGCCGCCATGGTGAACCAGAAGCTGAGCGCTTCCGCGCCTTTCAGCAGCATCGTGTCCGCTTCCGGCGCGGACGTGATCGTCAATGCGAATTTCTTTGCCGCCTATTCTGGGCAGGATAAATTCCCCGTGGGCCACGTTATGGCAGACGGAATGTTCCTGTATGGCGTTTCCGGACTGACCTCCTTCGGCTTTACCGGCTCCGGAGCGGTCTATGTGGGACGCCCCGCCGTATTTTTCTATGTCAGGGGCGGTGGAAACTCCTGGGCCTGCTATGAGATGAACAGCAAGACGCAGGGGAGCGATCTGTCTGTGGTTTATACCCCGGCGTTTGGCGGAAGCGTACCCATCAAGATCGACGGCACGGCGGCCACCGTCGCGGGCGGTGTTATCACCGATGTCAGAGCTGTCGCGGCAGGAGAGACCGTGGCGATCCCCGCCAACGGCTACGTCATGGTATTTGGAAATGACTTTACCTCTACCGCATGGTACCGTGAGCCAGCCGTGGGAACGTCTGTGACCCTGACTCCCGGACTGACCGATTCCGATACCAGCGGCTTCCCCATGGAGGAGATCACCGCCATGGTCAGCGGCGGCCCCCGTCTGGTTGAAAACGGCGCGATCTGCACCACGCTGGAGCCGGGCTTCCAGGAGGCGCGCTTTACCTCCGCGGTAACGTCCCGCACCGCCCTTGGCAAACTGGCGGACGGCAAGCTGGTCATCGTCTCCACCGGCTCCGCTTCCATTCAGCAGCTTCGGGAGCTGATGCTCCAGTTGGGCTGCGTGGAGGCGGTCAATCTGGATGGCGGCGGTTCCACCGCGCTGGCTTATCAGGGGAAGCTGATCCGCTCCCCGGGACGGGAACTGACGACGACCCTGCAAATTTTTACCCACTGATCTGTCGATCGAAAGCCCCGGCGCTCTGCGCCGGGGCTTTGTTATCGCCGCGGCTCAGCGGCGAAGTTCGGCTTTATAGGCGGGAAGCTTTTGCCGGACCTCTCCGAAGAATCACGGCTTCGAACTGGGTCGGATTGCAATATCCCTTTGCGGCCAGTTCTTCTATAAACGAACCGGCGTTGACTTTCACGACCTTGGAGACAGTACCACAAAAATAAACCTTTTCGCTCACTTGCGGTAGCTGTTTTGTTTTTCGGCGCGCAAGCCCCGGCTGCTCAGCCCAGAAAGGACATGGCAGCCAGAAGGACCGCCAGAAAAACGAAGCTGATGGCGGAAAAGAGGATGAGAAAGTGCTTGGCGCCGCCGGGAACGCGGCGGGTATATTCCCGGAAGGTGATGAGGCTGGCCAGAGAGGCCACCAGCGTTCCGGCACCGCCAATGTTGACGCCCACCAGAAGGCCACGGGCATCCTGCGTGAAACGGCTGAGGAGGATCGCGGCGGGGACGTTGCTGATGATCTGGCAGGTGAGGGCGGAGATCAGCATGGTCCCGTGGGATAAGAGCCGGACAAACAGCATCCGGACAGGCTCCATCCGGGCAAGGTTGCCGGAAAAGGTGAAGAAAGCGGCAAAGGTGGCCAGAAGCCCCCAGTCCACGGACTTCAGCGCATGCCGGTCCAGAAACCAGAGCGCCAGAACGATGACGGCCAGACCGGGACCGTAGGGGATCAGCCGCAGCACCATCGCGACGGCCAGACAGAAGAGCCCGCCGTAGACCACGGCCCGGCGGCGGTCTACGACGACCTGTGCCTCCGGCACCGTAAGCCGGTCCTTGGGGAACAGCAAACAGCACAGGAGAATGAGGACGGTGGACAGAATGAAGGGCGGCAGCATCACGGAAAAGAACGTCCCGGCGGGGATGCCGTAATAGCTGAAGAGATAGAGGTTCTGCGGATTGCCGAAGGGGGTGATCATTCCGCAGAGGTTGGCGGCGCAGTTCTGGAGAATGAACAGCAGCGCGGCGTGCTTTTCCTGCCCTGTGACGGAGAGGACGAACCAGCCCAGCGGAAGAAAGGTCAGCAGGGCAGTATCGTTGGTCAGGAGCATGGAGCCGAACATGGTGATGACCACCAGCGCCGTGCATACGCCCCGGACGGTGGAAAAGGTGTGCACCATCCGCTGGGAAAGAGCGGAAAAGACATCCAGATCCCGCAGCGCGCCCACCACCGCCAGAACACTGAACAGGCAGGAGAGGGTCTTGAGGTCATAATACCCCAGATATGCGCTGTCGGGAGGAACGAAGAAAGCGGTCGCTGCCGCCGCCAGCAGGGAGATGACCAGCATGGCGTTGGCGCGGCACCAGGATCGGATCGTGTGCATAAAAAGCTCCTTTATTCACCGCAGCCGGGGCAGCCCTCGCAATCCGTGCAGGCTGCTTGCTTTTTCTCATATTCGTACAGCGTTCCCTCAGTCATGTGTGACAGCGCCGCAATGCGCTCATTCAGCATATCCCACATGCACATGGGCAGATGGTCACGATGCCCGCGATGGAGCGTTACGCATTCAAAGCAGTTGCCATGGTGCGGGCACTTCTCCTGACAGGGACAGTGATCCCCGCTCTCCCGGACCTGCTTCAGAAACTCCTGCTTGATCTTCCATGCCTCCTGCTTTTGCCCACGGCGATCAAGATCGTTTTGCAGAATGGCCAGCTCATTTCCGTCGATTTTCATGATCGGTTCCCTCTTTTACTCATTTACTCTTTTGCTCGGGTGAAATGATTGTAGCAGAGCTTTACAGGATCCGCAAGCTATTCCTGCATGATGGATTTCCCTGCACTTGGAGTGGAAATGCGATTGAGAATATGTCCGCCGCAAGCCCACTCCGTAAGGGGTGGGTAAGGCGGACTTTAGGATACTGCTTGATTTTGTTTCAGATACGATATAATTGAAACGTCAACAAGCCCTACGATATGGACACACAGCTACTTTGTCAGCACTGCCGGAAATGTGTCCAGCGAAACGATTCAGCGCTATGTGGAAGAGCAAAAAACTCATTGAAGAAAGGAGGCAGCGTCATGGCAAGAAAATCTCCCAGCAAAAATTTGTTCGTCCTGACGCTGCCGCTCCGATGTGAGGCATGGCAGCATCGAGGTACAGACCTACGAGAAAAACGAGAAATTCTTCTTGCAGGTGGTCAATGACTGCCGGGAGGCCGTGCGGTTCAAGGACGGAATTCCGGTAACGGACCGACCGGGCCACGGCACCGGCGTGAGCAGTATCTGCGCCATTGTGGAGCGGTACGGCGGGCTTTACAGCTTCTCTGTGAGGGAGGAAGAGTTTGTCCTGCGGGTCTCCCTTTGAGGGTCAAATTACATTTCATGTCGAAAAAAGGACGTTTCATGCAGACGTCCCCACAAAGCGCGGGAAAGCTGGTACACTAAGTTCGTAAACCTGTAAAAGTGTCCGGGGGACGCCCCCCGGACCCGTAGGGGAGACCCCTACGGGATACCACTCTGCCCGCGAGAGATAGGACCCGGGCGGGGAAAAACCAAAGGAGGACACCTATGAAAAAACGAATTTTGAGCTGTCTTACGGCGCTGGCGCTGAGCTTGACGCTGCTGCCCGCGACGGCAGCCAGTGCCTACTATGACGATTACCATGACGGTTACTATGGCAGTGGGCATACACACTATCTTTGCGGTGCCGGCAGTTCTTCTGATGATTATGCCCCCGGCAGCGGCAGCTGCACCTGCTCGCCTGCGGAGACCGTCAAGACTAATTTTACAACAGAACTGAGACAGAAAGACAATACGCTGACAAAGGGCAGCGATGCGTGGAGTGCAACGGACAGCAATTATGTGCTGGAAGGCGGCACTTACTATCTTTCCAGCAACCTGACACTGGAGCACGGTATTCTCATCACCGGCAATGTGACGATCTGCCTCAACGGTCACAGCATTACCTGTAATGCGGGTGCTGATACGAGCAACCCGGTTCCTGTTATCACGGTCAGTGAAACCGGGTGCTTCACGCTGACGAACTGCCAGACCTACTGGGGGGATTATAAGATCACGCATACCGAGGGCAAATACGGCTGCGGCGTGTACAATAAAGGCACCTTCAATATGTACGGCGGCACGATCTCCGGCAACACGGCGGTTAAAGGCGGCGGCGTGTACAACGAGGGTACATTTAAACTCTCCGGCGGCACGATCTCCGGCAACAGCGCTGCTCAGGGCGGCGGTGTGCACAGCTGCGAAAGTGGTACGACCTTTACCATGTCCGGCGGCATCATCGGCGGCACAAAGAAAAACAGTGTCAACACCGCTGAAAACTACGGCGGCGGCGTGAGCAATCAAGATGGTAGCGAGTTTACCATGTCCGGCGGACTGATCGCAGGGAACACGGTAACGAACTCCGGCATCGGTGCCGGCGGCGGCGTGTATAATAATGCAACGTTTACCATGAACGGCGGCAAGATCGGCGGCAGCGAGGCGGGAAAGAACACTTCTGCTAACTTCGGTGGCGGCGTTTATACCAGCGGTACGTTTACCATATCCGGTCCGGCCGAGGTGTCTTACAACACGGCCGCAAGCAAAGGCGGCGGTGTGTACAACAACTGTAACACCTTCAGCCTGACCGACGGAAGCATTATGAACAACACTGCCGCGACCGGCGGCGGTGTGTATTGTGACAGAAGTGAAACGAACCCCGGCAATGTGACCCTCTCCGGCAAAGCGAGGATCGCGAACAACCATGCGGGGAATGCAAGCAGCAACCTCTATCTCCTCGAAAACGGAACCGTGGCCGCCAGCGGCCTGACCGCAGGCGCGGGCATCGGCGTGTCTACTGTGGTGGATGTCGCGGGTTCCCAACTCAATGTGCCGGTTACCTCCGATGCTGTGTCCGCAAACTATTTCACCTCCGACAACACCACCTATATAACGCAAATCGCCGGAAACAGCGGAACTGGCTGCGTAGTTCTGACGCAGCGCAGCGCTTCGACAACGCACGACCATAGCTGTGTCTGCGGCGCAACGCACGCCCCGAGCAACGGTCACGACACTGAGGAGAACCTGACGAATTGGGTAGGCATCAGCGATTTGAATCTGATCACCGGCGCAGGCAACTACTACCTGACCGATAATGTCACGCTGACCGAGGCTATCGCCTATGACAGTGGATCGTATTGCGGCTGGAAAGTGCCCGATGGCGTTGTTCTCTGCCTGAATGGGATGGACATCACCATGCAGAATCCTGATGATCTGGTATACGAAAGCGGCAAAGCTAAGAATGCAGACGTTATTCTGGTTACAGGCCGGTTCACATTGACGGACTGCGCGAGCACGCAGGGCAAGATCACCCATGAAACCGACAAAGTAGGCCGCGGCATAACGGTGCTGGGCGGTACATTTGATATGTACGGCGGCCAGATCACCGGCAACACGACGACGGAGTACGGCACGGGCGGCGGCGTGCGCGTAGAGGGCGCGGAGGATGCGGCAAGCTCGACCACCTTTAACCTCTATGGCGGCAGCATCAATGGCAACCAGTCAGGCTATGGCGGCGGCGTGTATGTTTCGCGCGTCGTCTGGGAGGGTGCATCTCAGTTCAATATGTACGGAGGAAGCATCACAGGCAATACCTCCACAGTTACGGATGAGACTTCGAGCTATGGCATCGGCGGCGGAGTCTGTGTCAGCTGGACGGCTGCGTTCAAAATGACCGGCGGCTCGATCACTGACAACACCGCCAAGTTTGACGGCGCGGGCGTGTATCTCTCGGCGCTTGCAAAAAGCTACGCAAATGAAACCGGTGAACAGCGGACGGCAAAATTTGAGGTATCCGGCAGTCCCAACATTACCGGAAACAAGGTGAAAAACGCCGACAACAATGTCTATCTGGACACGGACACGCAAACCAATACATACTCCGGTTTCACCAACACAGTCGATGCATCGATCACCATACTCGAAGGGCTGAGCGATAACGCAAAGATTGGTGTGACCGCTAAGAAAGCGCCCACACCGGGCAACCGTGTCCTTGCTGCCACCGGCGCGACCCCAAATGAGAATTACAGCAGTATTTTTACCAGCGACAACGCATCTTATGAGGTGCAGAACCGGAACGACGGCACACTCCGTCTGGCTGAGAAGGGGGATTCAAGCGCGGATTCTTCCCATGTGCATAGCTGGACATACTCGATAAAAGAGGGAACCACGAATACCATCGTTGCCACCTGTAATGCAGCCGGTTGTCCGAATCCCAACGGCGGCAGCGTGACTATCACAGCGCCTAAGCACAAAACCTACGACGACGGTAAGAGCGCGGAGGCGCAGCTGACAAAGGCCAACTGGCAGGGCAAAAAGGTTGATGTAAACAGCATTACCTACGGTAAGCAAGACGGCACTGCCCTGACCGCTGCCCCCACCGAGGCCGGTAAGTACAAGGCGAGCATCACCGTGGACGGCGCGGCCGCTTTTGTGGTGTATGAGATCACCGGTGGCACGCCCGAGATCGTCCCTGTCGACAGCATCACGCTGAACAAGACGAGCACTTCGATTTCTGTTGGAAACAGCGAAAAGCTGACCGCCACGGTCAAACCCGATAATGCCACGAAGAAGGACGTGACTTGGAAATCTTCTAAAACGGAAGTTGCAACGGTAACCAATGATGGCACCGTGACGGCGAAAGCCCCCGGTACCGCGACGATCACCGCCACCGCGGTGGGCGGCACCGACAAATCCGCAACCTGCACGGTCACCGTGACCGGCGGCACCACGCCCTCTCAGCCCGGCGGGTCTACGGGCGGTAATACCGGCGGCTCTTCCAGCAGCGGCGGCTCTTCCTCCGGCGGCTCCGGCAGCTACGACAGCAACCCCATTATCAAGACGGAGACGAAGAACAACGCCGACGGCTCCACCACCAAAACGGAGACCCGCAAAGACGGCACCGTGACACAGACCACCACCGGCAAGGACGGCTCCGTTTCCAAGACCGAGACGAAGAAAGACGGCAGTTCCGTCACCGAGAACAAGGCCGCTGACGGTAGCACGGGCACGGTGAAAACCGACAAAAACGGTCAGACCGAGGCGAAAACTGCCTTGAGCAACAAGGCCATTGAGAACGCCAAGAAGAACGGCGAGGCGGTGAAGGCCCCTGTGGAGGTCGAGGCTTCCCGCAACAGCAGCACCGCGCCCACCGTCAAGGTGGAACTGCCCAAGGGCGCGGGCGAGACCAAGGTGGAAATTCCCGTTTCCAACGTGAAGTCCGGCACTGTGGCAGTCCTCGTCTATCCTGACGGCACGGAGGAGATCGTCAAGAACTCCGTTCCCACCGAGGACGGCATCCAGTTGACTGTCAACGGCGGCGCGACCGTGAAAATCGTTGACAACTCCAAGAACTTCATCGACACCCGGAACCATTGGGCCGAGGACGCCATCGACTTCGTCAGCGCCCGTGGACTGGTCAACGGCATGAGCGACACGATCTACGCACCCAACAACTCCGCCACCCGCGCCCAGCTGTGGACGATTTTGGCGCGGCAGAACGACGCAAATCTGAGCGGCGGCAATACTTGGTACGAAAAGGCGCAGCTGTGGTCCAAGGATAAGGGCATTTCCGACGGCACGGAGCCCAACGCCGCCATCAACCGCGCCCAGATGGTCACGATGCTGTGGCGCACCATGGGTCAGCCCGCGGCGGGCGGTGCGGCGAACTTTAACGACGTCCCCGCCAACAGCTACTACGCGCAGGCCGTGGCTTGGGCCGTGGAAAACGGCATCACCACCGGCGTGGGCGGCGGTCGCTTTGACCCCGCCGCCACCTGCACCCGCGCGCAGATCGCCGCGTTCCTGACGCGGCTGTACGCGGAAAAGTGAGATCAAAACCTCTTATAAAATCCCTCCCCGGCCGAAAGGCCGGGGAGATTAAGCGTCAAAGCTGGCAACAGCCATGAGACAAGCGTAACGGGACGTTTCATCCTCATCTTTTTTTGAACGCCGCAAAATTCTGCATTTTTCTGGAAAAAGATGTGGATAACACTGGCATAATCTAATGCCGCTTTGAGAGCGTCAAAAACCCTAAAAACCGGCTAGGAACCGTATCCATCAGGACCTGTGAGCTGTCTGTGTATCTCCTGCGGAGAGGGGACCGCACAAGCGGATCTCCGCGGTTTTTGCGTTGACGGATGAAAGGGGAGATGTTACAGTATATCAAGAGAAACCGACACAGACCGAAAAGGTGAGCGTTCATGATACAAATTGGCTTTTGCGACGATGATCTGTCCATATTGAGTGAGCTGCGGGTGCTGCTGGACCGCTACCGGGTGGAGCGGAACGTGGAAATTGCCTCCGCAGCCTTTCAGAGTCCCCTGGAGCTGCTGACAGAGATTGAGCGAGGGACCCGCTTTGATATTCTGCTGCTGGATGTGATGATGCCGGGGGAGAACGGGATCGATACCGCCCGGGAGATCCGCCGGTATGACCAGAGCATGAAAATTATTTTCCTTACCTCCTCGGCGGAATTCGCCGTGGAGTCCTACACCGTGGGGGCCTATTTCTACCAGCTCAAGCCCATCTGGCAGGAGAGTTTTTTCCGCCTGCTGGACTCCGTGATCGCGGAATGTGCCAAAAGCGGCAGTATGAGCCTAATCCTCCGCTGCAAAAGTGGCATCACCCGGGTGGAGCTGGACAAGCTGGAATACTGCGAGGTGCTGGGCAGGGCCCTGTGGCTGCACCTGACGGATGGCACGGTGCTGGAGAGCGGCGGCGGTATGGACCATCTCTGCGAGCAACTGACGGAACATGACAATTTCCTACGGATCCACCGATCCTATCTGGTGAATCTGGATCACATCAAGTCCATCGTGCCCAAGGCCATCACCATGGATTCTCTGGCGGAACTGCCCGTCCCACGGGGAAAATACGCGGAATTAAAGGATCTATATTTGGAATACGCCTTCCGCAGAAAGCAGGTGTTTTTGACATGACGGCGGATGCGATCCTTTATGTATGTAATACCGTGGCGGTGGGCCTGTTTGGCATCGTGCTCTCCGCCGCCTTCTGCAACATCCGGTGGACCCGGCGGAACGTCTGCTGCATGATTGCTTCCACCCTGGCCATTTTCCTGATCCAGGGAATCGTCTATCTGGGGATCGACCCGGCGCTGGGGTCGTATCTCTACCCCCTCCATACTCATCTTCCTCTGGCGATCACCCTCTGCTTGCTGAGCCATGAACGGCTCTGGCCGGTGATCTCTGTGCTGACGGCCTACCTCTGCTGCCAGCTCCGGCGGTGGCTGGCGCTGGTGTGCGTGTGGGCCTTTTCCGGGGGCGATCGGATGCAGTATGCGGTGGAGCTGATCGTGACGCTGCCGCTGCTGCTCCTGCTGCTGCGGACGGCACCGGCAGTGCGGTCTATTTCCCGCTATTCAGTGATCGTCCAGTGCCAGTTCGGCTGCACGCCGGCCCTGTATTACGCCTTTGACTATCTGACCCGGGTCTATACGAATCTCCTTGCCGACGGAGATCCGGCTGTGGTGGAGTTCATGCCCTTTGTGTGCTGCGTGGCGTATTTGATGTTTCTGGCGCGGCTGTCGAAGGAGCAGGAGGCCCGGGCCCGTCTGGAGCAGCTGCAAAACAGCCTGAATCTGCAAGTCGGTCAGGCGGTGCGGGAGATCGAAGCCCTCCGGGAATCCCAGCAGAAAACCAGAGCCTACCGGCACGATCTGCGGCACCATCTGCAATACCTGTCCGGCTGTCTGGAAAACGGACAGTACGAGCAGGCCCAGCGGTACATCCACGAGATCAACGCGGAAATCGAGGCGGCCCGCGTGGTGACCTACTGCGAGAACGAGGCGGCGAACCTCATCTTCTCCGCCTTCGCGGCCCGGGCGGAGGCTCAGGGCGTGAAATTCTCCCTGCAGGCGGTGCTGCCGCACATCCTGCCCATCTCGGAGAGCGATCTGTGCGTGCTGCTGTCCAATGCGCTGGAAAATGCCCTTCACGCCTGCAAGGGGGCGGATGACAGCATCGAGGTACAGACCTACGAGAGAAACGAAAAATTCTTCTTGCAGGTGGTCAACGATTGCCGGGAGGCCGTGCGGTTCGAGGATGGAATTCCGGTAACGGACCGACCGGGCCACGGCATCGGCGTGAGCAGCATCTGCGCCATTGTGGAGCAGTATGGCGGGCTTTACAGCTTCTCCGTGAAGGAGGGAAAGTTTGTCCTGCGGGTCTCCCTCTGACGGCCAAATTACATTTCATGTCATTTTGGGGACGTTTCGTGCAGAGACGTCCCTTTTTCATGCTTCCCGGTGTATCATGACCATATCAAGAACCAACAGCAGCTTTTCCTGTAGCCGTAGCTATGTTGATAAGAAAAGGAGGGCCATGATGGGAGCATTCAGTGATAACAAAGAGAACTGTCCGGTCTGCGAACGTGTCAACGAGCGGCCCTTAACAGAATCTGAGCCGCACGCCGCCGCGCTTCAGGAGAATCAGGCTTTGCAGGCGGCGTTCCAGTCCACATACTGCTTCCGCGCCGACCAGGGGGACGGTCCCCTGTTTCTGGATGAGGAGCACGGACTGCTGCGCATAGGGGAGGACGGCTGGGTCCTGGAGGGGAAGGCCCTGCGCTCCTTCCGTATCTCCGAGGACGGCGCGCCGCTGTTTGAAAGCGGCATCGGTACCTTGAAGTGCACCGTCAGCGATGTGCCCGACCAGGTGAACGTTATGGCGGCGGAGATCGCCCGGTTCCATCTGGAGCGCCAGAAATTTGAGCGCTGGGAGGCCATGGATGGCCTGCACCGCGCGGGGACCGAGAGCAGCGAGGAGCGCCGGGAACGGGAGCGGACCAACGATCTGCGCCGGCCCCGGTTCGATGTGCCTGCCCCCGTCAGAGAATTCCGGGTGGAGCTGACCTTGGATCACCCCTACCGGACCGCCTTTGACGCGAGGATCGCCGCTCCGGCCTTTGACCGGAACTATCCGCGGGCGGAGGATTATCTGAAGTCCTACCGGGAACAGACAGAGGAGCTGCATCTGCTGGCCGCAAAGCTGATGCACATGATCGCCCCCGGCGCGGGGGAGACCCAGAGCGGCTTTGGCTGGGTGCGTTCCATGCAGATGGTGCTCAGCCGGATGCCGCGGACGAGAGCGTTCCTCTTCTGATGCCGGGCCCAGCCGCCGTGGCGGCGGAGGTTGATCGAGCAAAAACGAATACTCTTGGAGATACAAAACCCCGGGCGCTGTGCTTGCACAGCGCCCGGGTTCGTCTCTCTGCTGAAAATGAAACGAGCACTTGCCGGAAGACACAGTTTTCCGACAGAAAGGGGATACGGACGAAACCGGCGAGATGACCAAAGGTGGTCCACGTATCACTTAGAATGCCCAAACTGAAAAGTTTTTTGTTTTAGACCTTAAAAAGTTATTGAGTATACAAACTATTTTGGGTATACTATTAGCCGTAGGGAGGCGATACGATGATCAACAGACCGGACTATATCGCGGCAATCGGGCCGTTTATCGACAAGCCGCTCGTCAAAATACTTGCCGGCATCCGCCGCTGTGGGAAGTCTACGATTTTTGAGATGCTGAGAGAGGAACTGCTGCGGCGCGGTATTGGGGAGGACCAGATCGTCTGCAAACGGTACACGGAGATGGATATTCCCGAGAACATCACCGCCAAGCAGATGTATGACGAGCTGACCGCTGCCATGGCGGGCAAGGGACACTGCTATCTTCTGCTGGACGAGATTCAGGAAATCACCGGCTGGGAGAAGGCGGTCAACAGCCTGTTGGAAAGTGCGGATGCCGACATCTATGTGACCGGCTCCAACTCCAAGCTCATGTCCAGCGAGATCTCCACCTATCTGACGGGCCGCTATGTGTCCATTCCCGTCTATACGCTGTCGTTCAAGGAGTATCTGGACTTCAAGGCCGACAGCACTTTATCCCGCAGGGAACTGCTGGAGGAGTATATCCGCTTCGGCGGTTTTCCAATCATCGCACTCAGCGAGTACGATGAACAGAGCGCCTATCAGATCGTCAACGGCATTTACCATACCGTAGTCTCCCGCGATATTGTCAAACGTCACCGCATCAACAAGCAGGATCTTTTTGACCGTGTGGTGAAGTATATCATCGAGAATATGGGCAAGACTTTCTCAGCAAACTCGATCTCCACCTTCCTGAAAAGCGAGCACCGCAAGGTCTCGGTGGAGAGCATCTATAACTATCTGCGCTGGCTGGAGCAGGCGCTTATTATCTACCCCTGCGAACGCTATGACCTGCAAGGCAAGAGTATCCTGAAAACGCAGGAGAAGTATTATCTTGCCGATGTCTCTCTGAAATACGCACTGCTGGGCTATAACCGAAAAATGCTGGACGGCGCGATGGAGAACATCGTGTACCTTGAATTGAAGCGCCGCGGCTACGATGTTTACATCGGCAAGAACGATACAAAGGAGATCGACTTTGTTGCAACACGCCGCGACGAGCGCATTTATGTGCAGGTCTGCGTCCGGATCTCAGAAGCATCGGACCGCGAAGTGGGGAACCTGATGGAGATCCGCGATCATTACCCCAAATATGTTGTTACCCTCAACGAGATGGATACCGGCATCGAGGATGGCATCCGGATCGTTCACCTCGCGGATTTTCTGCTTGCCGAACAATGGTGATCATCTTTCGGCTCATTCGGTAACCGTAGAACCCAGTCATGTTATTTTAGAAAAGCCTACTTGATAATCGTTACTTCGCAGCTTTTTTGTCATTCCATTCACTTGAGTCTCTCAATTTGCTGCCAAAGATACAAAAAACCCGGGCGCTGTGCTTGCACAGCGCCCGGGTTCGCCTCTCTTGCCAACGGGGGAAGGGGGCAAATAGGTTTTTCTGCTTCTTTGCCGGGGTCAGTCCATGGGAAGGGTTAATTCACAATGCGGATGATGTGGGTACATAGTGCAGGCATAATAAACATTGTATCCGGTTTTGCCACCATCATTTTCTGCTACCCAGATAGAGCCTGCTTTGAGTTTGATTTCCTGTCCGCTCAATTGGAAGGAAGTGAGACCTGTTGGAGCCATGCTTATTTCATGAAGGTAACTCTTATTGATCTCCCCCGTCTCCATAAAATCATATTGGAGCTGGGCGTAATAGCTCCGCACGTTGGCCCAGTCGGTTGCGACGCGCGCCTTGTGAAGCTGTGAACTGAAGGTCGGGATCGCGACGGCCACCAGAACGGCGATGATCGCCACAACGATCAGCATCTCCATCAGTGTAAATCCGTGATTCCGTTTTGCGGTCGGGGTTGTTCTCTGTTTCGTCATTTTGCCACTATTTTTCATACCGTATCGGCGCGGGCCGCCCATAGGGAACAGGGGACCTGCCGTATATGCTCTGTTTTGCCCGACTCTCGATTCAGGTGTGAGCTGGGTCGGAGTTTTTATTATATGGATAGCACCTGCCGCCGTCAATTCTTTGCGACGAAATTTTCAAATTTTGTGCATTTTGGTGAAGAAAGCGGGTGCTTTGCAGGATCGCTGGACAGTATATGGCGGAATCTGCAAATGAACAGCAGCAGCGGCAAATTGCCGCTGCTGTTCTGCATGTCGAAAAAGTCTTTTCTCCCCGCTGTGCGTCCGAAAGGGGAGAGGCCGTCACTGAATGGCGAAGATCAGCTCCGCGGTGCAGGCGGTCTCGCCGTTCACCGTGGCGGTGCAGACGCCGATGCCCACCGGACCCCGGCGTTTCGTGAGGGTACATTCCAGCTCCAGAACGTCCCCGGGGATGACCTGCCGCTTGAAGCGGGCGTTTTTCACGCCGCCGAACAGGGCGATCTTCCCCCGGTTCTCCGGCAGGGA